>Ga0209679_1001253_pt1 | contig 10640 bp, 8 predicted proteins | sample WorMetHEROISLAND_4_FD_187408 | JGI IMG/M metagenome (GOLD analysis project Ga0209679, IMG submission 187408) | Marine gutless worms symbiont microbial communities from Max Planck institute for Marine Microbiology, Germany - Olavius sp. 2 HERON... ...
GGGTTAATCGCTTCGTTTTTAAACAGGGCGATATCACCCAGCGGCTGCCGGTGATGATGGAGAGTGCGGCCAATCGGAAATTTGCTGCTTCCCTGCTATTATATTATACGGGCATTACCCGCAGTGCGGACAAAATCCTTTCCAAGCAGAAATCCAATCTGCAGAGCGCGGATCGATTTGAAACCATGCAGCAAATGGTCGCTTTGGTAGATCCGTTCACGCAGGCCATGCAGCAACAGGATATCGCTACATGCGGAGACCTATTAGCCCGCAACTGGCAGTTAAAGCAGAACATGGCTGCCGGGATTTCCAACAGCGAAATCGACGACATGCATGACAGGGCCATTTCCGCTGGTGCCCTGGCCGGGAAGGTGGCCGGTGCCGGCGGCGGCGGTTTTTTGCTCCTGATCGTGCCGCGTGAGAAACAAAACGATGTGTTTGCAGCCATGCAGGCGCATCGTGAATTGCCATTTATGCTTGCCGAAAGCGGCAGCAAGGTCATTTTCGATGACCGTTTTTATACCAGCAAATAGATACCGGAGTTTGCTTTGAATATTCTGATAACCGGCGGAGCCGGGTTCATCGGGTCCCACACCGCAGATGCCCTGATAAAAAATGGCCATCAGGTGCGGGTGCTGGACAATCTCCAGAAAACAGTGCATCCCAAAGGAAAACCAAGCTACCTCAATCCGGCCGTCGAGTTCATTCAAGGTGACGTGCGCCGAAAATCCGATTGGGAACGGGCCCTGGTCGGCATGGATGCGGTTTATCACTTGGCCGCCTATCAGGATTACCTGACTGATTTTTCAAGTTTTTTTCATACGAATGCGGTTTCCACAGCCCTGCTCTACGAAGTATTGCTCGAAACCGGACAATACCGCGACATGCGCAAGGTCATCGTAGCCGCCAGCCAAGCGGTAATGGGTGAGGGGCGCTACCACTGCCCAGCTTGCGATCCGGAGGCCAAGGCCCCGATCTATCCGCAGATTCGCAGCGAAACGCAATTGGCGCAAGGTCAATGGGAACATACCTGTGCGGCGTGCCGGCAAAACCTCCAGTGGTTGCCATCAGACGAGTCGGTGATTCAGCCGTGCAACCAGTACGCCCTCTCCAAGCATAGCCAGGAGCAGATAACCCTGCAGCTTGGCAGGCGCTATGACATTCCGTCGGTGGTCATGCGTTATTCCATCGTGCAGGGACCCCGGCAATCCTTCTACAATGCCTATTCCGGGGCTATGCGTATCTTTGCCCTGGCCCTTTATTTTGACAAGGCACCCACCATATTTGAAGACGGCTGCCAGGTTAGAGACTTTGTCAATATCAACGACGTCGTGGCCGCCAATCTGCTGGTCTTGGAACACGCGCAGGTAGATTTTCGTGAATTCAATGTGGGGGGCGGTCAGGTCTGGACGGTGCAGGGTTTTTACGAAGCCATGCAGGCCATTACCGGCAAGCAGATCGATCCCATTATATCCGGGTACTACCGCTTTGGCGATACCCGGCATATCTTTTCAGATACCACCCGCCTGCAGTCACTCGGCTGGCAGGCGACGCGTAGCGTGCAAACCAGTATTGAAGCTTACTGGTCCTATCTCAACCAGCAGCAGGACATGGAAGATATCCTGGCTTACGCCCAGAAGCACATGCAAACATTGAATGTGATTAGGCAAATCGGGACGACATCCGCATGAAAGCCTTTCTGCTGGCAGCCGGGAAGGGAACCCGGCTGCGGCCTTATACCGACCGACAGCCCAAATGCCTCATGCCGATCCACGGCAAACCGCTGCTTGAAATCTGGATCGAACTCCTGCAAGGTCACGGTGTTGACAAGGTACTGATCAATACCCATCATCTCGCGGGCCAAGTTGAAATGGCTGCGAAACAGCTGCGCACTGAAAAGGCGATGGACATTCTAACCGTGCATGAGTCGGAACTGTTGGGTAACGCCGGAACGCTGCTGGCAAATGCGGATTTCATTGATTCCGGTGAAGATTTTCTAATCGTTTATGCCGATAATCTTACGGATATGAACTTGTCCGCTATGCTAAGTTTACACGCTGAACACAAGGCAGCCGGACATGTGTTGACCATGGGGCTGTTTCGGACCGCTACACCGGAAGCATGCGGCATTGCGACACTAAATTCAGCCCAAACGGTCATCCGATTCGTGGAAAAACCGACAAAACCGGAAAGCAATCTTGCCAATGCCGGTATTTATGTGGCAACATACAATGTTTTAGAGACATGTCGGGAAATTCGACATACCATCGGCCCCGGTATTCTGGATATCGGTTTTCATGTTCTTCCAGAGTTGGTGGGCCGGATGGGCGGTTACGAAATCAAGGAAACCCTGATTGATATCGGCACCCTGGACGCCTACGAGCAGGCGCTTGAAATATGGCCCCGGGATTAAAAGGAGATGGATGATGGATTTTGGTAAATTTGCGACTGACTACCTGCAGGAACTCAAATCGGTCCTGGACGAGTTCGATACGGATCGTTTCTCCCAACTGGTGCAGGCGCTGCTGGCAGCCTATGAAAATGAAAAGACGATTTTTATCATGGGCAACGGCGGCAGCGGTTCGACCGCTTCCCATTTCGTCTGTGACCTCAACAAGGGCTGCTGCCTGGATTTGGAAAAGAAATTCAAGGTCATGTGCCTGAACGACAACCTGCCCAGCCTGTTGGCCTATGCCAACGATATGTCCTATGAGGCCGTTTTCGTTGAACAGTTAAAGAATTTTTTCAAAGCGGGCGATCTGCTCATCGGGATATCAGGCAGCGGTAATTCCGAAAATGTCCTCCAGGCCATCCGCTATGCAGGGGCCAACGGGGGTAAAACCGCCGGCATCTCGGGCTACGCCGGCGGTAAATTGGCCGACCTGGCCGAGATTCCGTTCGTAGCCCGGATTGATGATATGCAAAAGGTCGAGGATGTACACATGATCATCGTACACATCATTATGCAGGCAGTGTATGCCGAACTGCATCCGGGGGCGGCAGGCGCAAAACCCTGTTAGTTTTCCTGCCGCTTCAGGGCGAAAACTTTTAAGAATTATCAATATGGGAACGAACATGGATAAGAAGATACGGGCGGCTGTTATCGGGGTCGGCTATCTTGGTAAGTTTCACGCCGAAAAATATGCGGCCATGGATAATGTCGAACTGGTAGGTGTGGTGGACACGGATAAGATGCGTGCTGAGGCCGTAGCAGCCAATGTCGGTACAGCGGCCTATACCGATTACCGGGATCTATTGGGGCATGTCGATGCCGTCAGTGTTGTGGTTCATACACCGGCCCATTTCGAGGTAAGCCGGGCGTTTCTGGAAAACGACGTAGACGTACTCATTGAAAAACCCATGACGACCGATCTGGCCGAGGCAGACCAGTTGATCGCTATCGCGGCGGAGCGTAATCTGATCATTCAGGTGGGGCACTTGGAACGGTTCAATCCGGCTGTCGTGGCCTTGCGTGACATCATCAAGCAGCCCATGTTCATTGAATCCCATCGCTTGAGCATCTATAAACCGCGCTGCACCGATGTGAGCGTCGTTCTGGATCTAATGATCCATGATATCGATATTATTCTGAATTTTGTTAATTCTGAAGTTAAGTCGATTCATGCGGCGGGCATTCCGGTTATATCCGCCGAGGTAGATATTGCCAACGCCCGATTAGAGTTCGTCAACGGGTGTGTAGCCAACGTTACAGCCAGCCGGATCTCGACCCGCAACGAACGGAAAATTCGCATATTTCAACGAGATGCCTATATGTCGGTGGATTTTGCCAATCATAATATCACCCTGGTGCGGCAGACCGAGGAGGGCAATAACGACCTGGTGCCTGGAACCGATATCCGGCAACTGTCCTTTGACAGCGGGGACGCCCTGGATGACGAAATTAGGGCTTTCGTGCAATCCGTCAGCCAGCGATCAACCCCCGAAGTGACGGGCAAGATGGGGCGGGACGCACTGGATATTGCGCTGAATATAATGAACCAGATCAGCAAAACCAGTGGACAATTTCAACTGGGATCCTAGCGACGGGGCTACCAAACTGAAAAAGATCATGATCATAGCCGGGGAGGCCTCCGGCGATCTGCACGGTGCCAGGCTGGCTAAGGCCCTGCACCAAAAAGATGCGGACCTTTTCCTGTTCGGGATCGGTGGTGAATCCCTGAAAGATGCCGGTGTAAGGATTCTGGTGGACGCTGCCAGCCTTGCCGTAGTAGGCATCACCGAGGTCGTCTTTAAACTGGCCAACCTGCGGCAGGGCATGCGTACGGCCAAAGAAGCGTTGCACCAACTAAAACCCGACCTGCTGATTCTGATTGATTTTCCCGATTTTAACCTGCATGTGGCCGCTGCCGCTAAAAAAGAAAAAATTCCAATACTTTACTATATCAGTCCCCAAATATGGGCCTGGCGTACCAGTCGTGTCCGTAAGATCGGTGCGCTTGTCAACCATGTTGCTGTGATTTTGCCATTCGAGGAACAGTTTTATCGCGCCCATCAGGTACCGGTTACCTTTGTGGGACACCCCCTGCTCGATGCCACCACACCATCTGCAACCATCTCTCAATCCACGGACCAGCCGGATGTGATGACCATCGGCCTGCTGCCGGGATCGCGTGATCGGGAAGTCGAAAGCCTGCTGCCGGTTATGCTTAAGGCTGCCGATGAGTTATCCCAGCGGGATCGACCCGTGCGGTTTGTAATTTCTCGGGCAACCACGGTTGCAGCGCCAACGTATCGGGAAATTATCAACAGGCAGGCACCGCACCTCCCCTGTGATCTTTACCCAGGGCCGGTAACCAGTATCTTCGCAGCCAGCGATCTCGTCGTTGCTGCGTCCGGTACCGTGACCCTCGAGGCGGCCATTGCCGGGGTGCCCATGGTAATCATTTACAAGGTGTCGGCTCTCAGTTACTGGTTGGCGCGCTTGCTGGTCAAAGTAAACCATATCGGCTTGGTAAACCTGATCAGTGACGAACCAGTTGTCACCGAGCTGGTTCAGGATGACGCCACAGCTGGCAATATTGTTGCAGAAGTGGACAAACTTATTTCTGATCCAGCGGGCCTTGAGCGAATGCGCTCCAAATTGCTCGCCATTCGAGATAAGCTTGGCGGGCCAGGGGCTTCCGACCGAGTGGCGCGCATCGCCCTGGATTTGATAAAGAGCGTTTAAATAAGCTCCAACGAGGACAGACTTTTTTAGAGACTATAGTTCATAACAAAAGAAAATGGCGCCCTAATGCAAATTTTTAAAATCAAACCACGGGAACGTCACCGGCGGATCTGGCGACTCATTCTAGAAAATAGATTCAGACTCTATCTGGCAATGCTGTGTTCCATTGCCATTGCGGTCAGCATGGCCGCCATGGGCTACTACATTGAACCGGTGGTCGATAAAATTTTTGTCGACAAAGACATGGATAAGCTGCTCCTTTTGCCGCTTGTCGTGTTGGCTATCTTTTTTTTAAAGGGCATCGGTATGTACGGCCATGAGTACTTTATGAATTACGTTGGCGAACACATTATTCGACGTCTAAGAACCGATCTATTTAATCATGTCATGGACTTGCCACTGACCTTCTTTCAAACTGAACGCACCGGCCGGCTCATGTCCAGAATCACCAATGATGTTGCCATCGTAAAAGCAATGGTATCAACTGCGGTTACGGGGGCGTTTCGGGATGCATTTTCGATTTTGGGGCTCACGGGAGTTATTTTCTACCGGGATTGGAAAATGGCTCTCGTGGCGCTTGTGGTCCTTCCGGCCGCTTTTTACCCGGTGGTGGCGCTCGGCCGTCGCGTTCGCAGGGTCAGCACCGGCTGCCAGGAAGCTATCGGAGAATTGTCTTCATTTTTACACGAAGCCTTCGCCGGTATTAAAATTGTCAAAGCCTTCGGTATGGAGTCCCATGAAAAAAAGCGGTTTGATGAGAAGACCGGAGACCTTTTCAAATTGGAAATAAAAGGGGTGATCGTGCGCTCGCTCTCTTCGCCTATTATGGAGTTCTTTGGAGGGGTCGGGATTGCTTTCATCATTTGGTATGGAGGTTCGCGAGTTATAAGCGGGGTGTCGACACCCGGTATGTTCATAAGTTTTTTAGCCTGTGTTATGCTTCTTTATGACCCTGTTAAAAAACTCAGCGGTTTGAATAATGCCTTACAGCAGGGCATGGCCGCCGTTGATAGAATTTTTGATATCATTGAAGCGCGATCCGACATTACGGACCCCCCTGAACCCAAACCCATGGTTCCCGGCTCACATGCCGTGACATTCGAACAGGTTCACTTCGGGTACGATCGGGATATGGTTTTAAAAGATATCAACCTCGAGGTAAGCAAAGGTGAGATTCTGGCACTGGTTGGAATGAGTGGCGGGGGTAAGTCTTCTTTGGTTAGTCTCATCCCACGGTTTTTCGATGTGAAGAAGGGGCGGGTATTGATCGACGGAACAGACATTCGTCAGTTTACCGTAAAAGATTTGCGCAACGAAATTGCCATTGTCACCCAGGAACCCATTTTGTTCAACGACACGATTCGCAACAATATAGCCTATGGGAACCGCAAGGCCTCGGAAGATGATATTGTTCATGCAGCCAAGGCAGCCTATGCCTATGATTTTATACAAGCTTTTCCGAAGGGATTTGACACGGTCATTGGCGAATTAGGAGGACGATTATCAGGTGGCGAGAAGCAGCGGCTTTGTATCGCTCGAGCCCTCTTAAAAAATGCCCCTATTCTGATTCTGGATGAGGCGACCTCATCGCTGGATACAGAATCGGAGGCGTTGGTCCAAAAGGCACTGGAGAATTTGATGAAAGGGCGCACGACCTTTGTCATTGCCCACCGGCTCTCTACGATTGGATATGCCCATCGGATTATCGTGGTCGTTGATGGTCGGATCGTGGAGGAGGGCACGCATGATGAATTGCTGGCCTGTAGCGGCGAATATTGTAAACTCTACCAGATGCAAATCGGTAATAACGGGGGAAACTGGCTTGAGGCCTAACCGGTTTTAAGTTCGCGCCGCAAGAAGGTAAGCAATTAGATCGCCTGATGATGGCTGGGGTCACAACAATTCTTAAGATAATGACGAACCAGTTTGTATCAAAACCATATGCCATTTTCCTGGCTACCATCGTACTCTTCAGCCTCTTTGCCGGCTTGGGGAGTGTGCCCTTATTCGATGAAGACGAAGGTGCCTATTCAGAAGTTACCCGGGAGATGATCGCTAGCGGGGATTTCGTGACCCCCCGTCTCAACGGTGAAACCTTCTTTCACAAACCGCCCATGATATACTGGTCTCAAGCTGCCAGCGTCGGCCTCTTCGGGCTCAACGAGTTTGCCCTGCGCCTGCCCTGTGCCCTGGCGTCTCTGGCTTGGGCCCTGATGCTATTTAGATTTGCCCGGCGCTACTATAACGGACAAGTGGCTTGGTATGCCGTGTTATTCATGGTGACCTCGCTCCAAACCAGTATAGTAGCCAAAGCAGCGCTAGCGGATGCGTTTTTGAACCTTTTCGTGGCCCTGTCCATGTTCAGTATCTTCGACTATTATCGGGAACAACACCGCCGCAGTGTATACCTAACCTTTTTCTACATGGCTCTGGGGTTCTTATCGAAAGGCCCCATCGCTGTCTTGATCCCACTGGTCACCAGCGGGATTTTCTTCGGTCTCAAAGGCCGTTGGAAGATCTGGTTGCGGGCGATCTTCAATCCGGTTGGTTGGGGGGGCTGCTGGTTATTGCTCTGCCGTGGTATGTGGCCCTGTATCTCCAGCATGGCCCCGGCTTCATTGATGAAATCTTCTTCACCCACAACGTGGCCCGCTTTCAAACCGCATTCGAGGGGCATTCGGGATCGATTTTCTACTATCTGCCGGTTATATTACTGGGTATGCTACCCAACACCGCATTTCTATTGAAAGCCGGCCGGCAGCTGAAGAACCTGGCCACAGACGAACTCAACCTGTATCTGATGATTTGGTTCGGGTTTGTTCTGCTTTTCTTCTCTTTGGCCGGCACGAAGCTGCATCATTACATTGTCTATGGGTATATTCCCCTTTTTCTTTTCATGGCGCAGGTGGCTGAAGACATTCGCCATTTCATGTATCAGCTTGCCTGGCCCGTCGGCTTGATCCTGGTACGGTTTTTCCTGCCGCATATTGCCGCCCTGGTACAGCCCCATATCCGTGACGAATTCGCAGGGCTGGTGGTGGCCGGAGCCCTGGATAATTTCGGGTGGGGATACCGGCTGGTACTCGGAACGGCTTTATTGGCTCTGGTTGTCCTGCCGTTCATTAAAACATTTTCAATAGCGACGCGCACCGCCTGCATCGGTGCCATCGTGCTGTTGGCTACCCATGCTCTGGTACTACCTATCGCCGGCCGCATCATGCAACAGCCCATAAAGGAGGCTGCGCTGATTGCCAAAGCGCATAACTATCAGGTGAATATGTGGCAAATGAGCTACCACTATTTCAGTGTCTACCGCCAGGGCTTGGTACACAAGGGGCAGCCCGTCAACGGAGACATTGTGATTACCAAAATAAATAAACTGAAAGACGTACGGCAATATCTGGTGCTGTATCAAAAACACGGCATTGTACTGGCCCGCATTGAAGAATTATAAGGTCTCGGCAAAGGCCGGCCAGCTTCTGACAGGCACAAGCATACAGGCGCACTCAAATGGAAAATGACATCTACCTAAGTATCATCATTCCAGCCTATAACGAAGAAGATCGGATCGTCATGACACTGGACCGAACGACGGACTACCTGTCCCGTCAGACCTATTTTTCGGAAATCTTGGTGGTCAGTGACGGCAGTTCTGATGATACCGGCCGGGTAGTGAATGGGTATGCCTCCAATTATAAAACCACCATTCGTTTTCTGGAGTATTTTCCCAACCGGGGTAAAGGATATGCTGTTCGCTATGGTATGTGCCGGGGTACCGGGACGTTTATCCTGTTTATGGATGCGGACTACTCGGTTCCCATTCAATGCGTTGAGCAGGGTATCGCCTATCTGGAAAAAGGTTTTGACGTTGCCATTGCCTCGCGAGCACTGCCAGATTCGAATGTGGTTCACCACCAGAACATCTTCCGGGAGTTATCCGCCAAGCTCTATACGTTTATTCAAAACACATATCTCGGTTTCAACTATCCGGACACCCAGTGCGGATTTAAACTCTTTACCCGGCAGGCAGCCCATGACCTGTTTGCCCGCCAGCGGCTTGATAGTGTCATCTTCGACCCAGAAATTCTATGGCTGGCCAAGCGCCATGGCTACCGTGTCGCTCAGTTTCCGGTAGACTGGACCCACATGGAAGATTCCCGGATTCAATATGACAATTTACGCAAATCTCTTTTTGTGTTTCAGGAATTGTTCCGGATTAAGGCCTTGCACTAACTGGTGTATCCCCACCAAACCGGAACACTATCACCTTGATCAGATAAGCATATCTTTGATGGGGGAGCCTGCGATGCAGGCCGACCCGTCCTTACCTGTGCGCAGCTCAGGCAGGCAGCCGGGCAATCTAGGGTGCCCGCACATCACCCCTGTCCGGTGGTATCCAGCGTAAACCGCCTTTAAAACCAAAAGCCCGATAGATATACCAAGTTTTGAAGGGTCGGTCTTGGTCTGGATTGTCATTTGACTGCGGTGTTCGGTATATTTTTATGGGAATGGGCGGCAGCACGTCTTCGAAAACTTGGTTAAGCTGCGTCGTATGGCTATTGGGATATTCAGTTACACCAACGGCGCTATGGCCGACTAGATCCTCATCTCGCCACCAGTAATCGTAGACATTGGGTCTGTCCCAGCGGTTGATTGAAACCGTGCGTGGATTGCCGGGTGTATAAAACGCCAGTTCACTTGCCGTCTGGTATTTCACCCCGAATATAAACGTATTTTCCGGGTCGGGCATTTGGGCAACGGTTGCTGAAATTTCATTTCCCAATTGGCGCCAGCCAAGCGTTTCGTCGGCGGCCCGATCAAGGTTTGCGGGAAGGGGCAGAAACGGCCAGACAACCTGCACCAGGATCACAACCGTGATAAAGTAGGTGCTGCCCACCGCCCACGGCCATAGGCGGGCGGCCTTGCGCCGTTCGCCTTTTGAATCAAGACCGGGACCATAGAGAGCAGCGGCCAGCACGCACACTGTGATATAACCGGCCATGGGCCAATTGCCATATACCCGGCTGTGGAAGCTCAGGAGCGCAAATCCGGCAAACATGGTGAATGAGGTGAAGAAGAGGTATCTGGCGATCCAGCTGTCGGCGCCGGGTCGTTTTCTGATGACCGCATACCATGCCATCAGACACAGGATGAAGATCAGGGGCGTCAGCAGGGCCGCTTGGGGCCCCCAGTAATCCCCGAAGAAATTCAAGTGGATGCGAAAGGCTTCATTGGCGCCCCCGATATAGGCCACATGGCGCACGGAATTCCAATTGTTTTGCGCATTCCAGATAATGACCGGTGCAAACATAAGGCAGCCCAGCATGACACCGATATAGGGTTTCCAGTGGGCCAGCCGCGGCCTGTGGGTGGTACTCAGCAGGCCGTAGATATATGCCGACGGCAAGAAAAGAACCATCGTATATTTGCTGAGCATCCCGATGCCGAACCA
>Ga0209679_1001254_pt1 | contig 10637 bp, 11 predicted proteins | sample WorMetHEROISLAND_4_FD_187408 | JGI IMG/M metagenome (GOLD analysis project Ga0209679, IMG submission 187408) | Marine gutless worms symbiont microbial communities from Max Planck institute for Marine Microbiology, Germany - Olavius sp. 2 HERON... ...
CGCGCTGCAGCATTCATAACCGACTGCAAGCGTCGCAGCTGAAGCGATGTGATGCCAGCTAGCGTCGCGTTACCATAGTCAAGCCTCGACAGCACCAAGGAGGCAACGAGGGACTGAAAGACAGATGATGACAATGAGCGACGGATGCTACGAAGTCGCCTCAGTATACCAAAACAGTGGGAGACTGTTCGAGAGACTTGGGCATCCATCTTAACATTGGAGTCAAGATATATGCCCAGATCACGTACAGCTGCGGATGGCGTAACGAAATCATTACATCTAAAAGGCAACGTCGTGAGCTGATTCTGTCGCCAGGCTGCCGAACACAACAGGAACTCAGTTTTGGCGGCGTTGACAACAGGTTGACAATGTGAAGCCAGTATGATTGATTTGATTACATAAAATTGTAAAAAAAATTAAGTTTAGTAATTTAGTAGTTCAGTATCAATCAATCAATCAATCAATCAATCATTTGCAAAAAGCAGGCTGCAAGTGAGACAAACAGTCCATCGAGCTGGCCGCCCATGATCATAAACACAATATTAAACCAGAGTATAAGAACAAAAGGCAGATGAGATGACAAAAAACAAAACTAAACACACAACAGAAATACAGCAGATAATATATAACTAACATATGGTGATTATTAGCAAGACAACATGTATATGCACATACTAGTTTAACTACTGAATACTGCAGTGAATTGCATAAACATAACACTTGTGAAGTACATTATTTATTATATTGACTTCACATAATTTTTAAGAATTTTTTTTAAATTTATTGAGAGACGCAATACTTTTAATTGATGTTGGAATGTCATTCCATAGTGCTGACCCTTTAAATTTTATACACTTTTTCCCAAACATAGAATTGATCCCATACAAATGTAAATTAGTTCTATTCCTAGTATTATGGCTGTACATAGTTTGATTTTCATGAAAATAATTAACAAAGACTGCAGGTAATAAATGCCGATAATAAACATATCTATGAACAAAAAGTAATATTAATATTATATGGTTTATTTAGCACTACGATGAGTATTTCATTATTTAGTTTTTGTAATTTATCCAAATGTGTAGAGCCAGTATTTGCATATATCTCTATACCATTTAATAAGTGGGGGTAAACAAAAGCAAAATACAGGGTTCTAATGCACTTTTGTGGAAGTTTGTTCCTAAGCCTGTAAAAACACCAATGAATTTTTGCAATTTATTACAGACATATTCAATATGATCAGTATAGTTTAATAGTTTAGTTTTCATTTATCACTGTGCACTGTAGTGCAGTAGTAGCTACGCATGACGTCTCTACTCTCTACGTTACATAAGTCGAAACAGCTGCAAAAAATGTAATAAGCTGCAGCCCTTTGTGTGACAGAGAACGACCATTATAATTTTCGTCGAGTTTTTTCCAAACACTTTTGCTCTGCCGACTCTGCGCCGACTTTCTCGAAACTTTGCCACTTGACGTAGGTTCGTCGGCAATAGAAAATTTCCCCCCTCCATTTAGCTAGGTGCCCCTAAAAGAAATTAGGGGACCGAAACCCCATTTTTGGCGATTTTGCATCAAGATTTTGTAATATCATTCCGTAGTGCGAAGAAATTTTACAATTTTAAAACAATAGCGTATAACAATGACATTCACTCGCTACGTTTACCAAACTTGTTAGGAGGAGAACTTGCACTAAGGGAGAACGGCTGTCAGTAAAATGTGACCATAACAAATTTGGGTATTCGAACACAAAATTGGCTATAACTCAGCCTGTATATAGCCTATGCCTATGTCCCGGATTCTTGTACACGATGGGTTTTTCGAGGTCCGCCAATTTCATGGTGTCATTCAAATTGGCCTCGACCGACCTCTGTTGCCAAGGTAACGAAAAGTTGGCTATTTGGACATAAAATTTGGCTATAACTCGCCTTGTATAGGAGACAAGTGCCAGATTCCTGTACCAAAGTGGAGGTTTTAGAGGTCGGACAATGTAATGGTATCATTCAAGCACGACCCCTGTTGCCATAGTAACCAAATTTTTGCATGTTACCACAGAAGTTCAGCGTCTGTAAAGCAGTGGAGTGCGACCATCACGCTGGGCTATGCCACGCTTTCTATAGTTTTTACTATAACTTCGGCAAATATGGATCGTTTTTAATAACTCTTTCCCTTTGCATTCGCAGAGGAACTGCAAAAGGCTGTTGTAAACTCTACCATCTCGCCCCAAAATAAAAGTGGCGCTTTTTATGGACCATAGTGTAGTGACGAGCTGTAGACGTGTTTGTACTTATGATAGCACTGAGGTATTCATAAATTCTGACGCTCCATTGCCGAGATACGACGGTTATATCAAGGTATCGAATCGCTTTCGATTGGCGCCAAAATCAACGACCTTGGATGGCATTGAAAGCCATTATGCACGCCGTTTTAAAACACATGCGTCTTTCGGAACGCACCACGAAAATTTGAATGAAGACCCACACTATCAGCAAAGAAGATGTAGCCCAATGACTCTAGTGTGTGACAATATAATTTCATGCGGATATTCGTCGGGGTTCTCTGGAGAGGGGGTATCAAACAACAGTGGGGTAATCAAAAACTTCGATTTTCAGGGCTTTCGGACGCTACGTCTTCGGCATCTTATGATATGAGGCCAAAATTATTATATGCTATTATTTAGACCCTTGTCGCCTTTCCACTGACCCCAAAATACATGACCCTGAATGACCTTGAAATCTTGATTGGCCATTTTACGTTAAATTTTCGCTATTACGAACCGCGTTTCGGCAATTCGGTTACATATTTACTGTAGAATCTGTTTACATACACGTGACCAGCGGAAGCGGAGTAGCGGATCGTGATCCGCAGAATGTTTGGAATCTGGGAAAAACTGTGGATCTTTCGTTGACGCTACGTCATCGGAAACTTAACAAATAAGGCCAACATTAGTATTACTTAGTCCCTTATCGCCTTTCCACTGACTCTAAAACACTTATTCATTCATTCACTTCATTTAAGAACTCAACACAGACATAAGCAAAATATAAAATAATAGACAGGATAAGACTTGTTAAGTGCTAAGGCCAACGAAGGGCTACAAGCCAAGATATAGGCCTACCTACATATCGTATAAAAACACAACTGAGCAGTGCGGAACAACAGTACAAACAGACCCCCTGGTATTTTCAAGGAGACTGAAACAACTATAACCACATGAAAAGTAAACATTACACTTTACCCACAAGAAAACCACTCGAATCTACAGCTCTTAGACGCTGTATAAACAACGATAATGAGTCAGCTGAAACAACTTCGTGACCTTGAATGACCTTGAATGGCCATTTTGCGTTAAATTCTGTTTTGCGCCGGTATGCTTGGAGCTCTGAAGCCTGGCTTTCGAAGCTTGGCTACTCTTAAACTTGTAGTGAATGTTGTCGGCGAACTTTAAGCCGAAAAGAACAGCCGCGGCATCGCGCGGTTTCCTTGCGACAGCATGACGTTCCTGTTCTCACGGAAGATGGCAGAATACTGAAATAAGCTTCATATGTACATGTAGGACTGCACTCTCATGTGCATCGTAGCAAGCGAAAGCGAGGAAGGTCAAGAAAAAAAACTGAATTGACACCATACACCAAGACGTGAAGACCACTAGCGTAGCCTGGCGAAGCAGAGCAGATCGCAATGAACAGCGGAGAACGGCGCCGAATGTGTCTACGGCGTTGGCTGACCTGATCCTAAGTGGCAGCATGATTGAAACCAATAAAGTTAAGTGTTGTGAATTGCGATCTTACCGCAGTTGCGATCATCTGTCATATTCAGCAGCAGCAGCAGCACCAGAGAAGCGTGAAGGCTACGGAAGGCCATTTTTCAGGATGCGTGGAATCGCGGCTAATATGTGGACCAGAACACACGACGAAAGTGGAACAACCGATGAGCGATACGGTCATGCAATTCGTCACAGCAGGATCGCGACGTGATGACAGAAAGGGTGGTAGAGTGGACGTCGTTAACTCACGTATACACAATACAGTACAGAGGCGGTTCTACGTTGGGGCAGGGGGGACGTGCCCCCAGATTCACTTGTTGTCCCCAGATTCAAAAGCTAGCTGACCATTCTGACGTGATTTCTGAGGTCTCAAATGCTCCAAAATCCAAATTTTGAGCGCCCGGACCTCGCTGAAGGAGCTTACAGCGCCCCCTAGCTGATTGCGAGGGGCTCGCTGCCCCTTCCCAAGAACACCACCCCCGCTCTCGGCCCTTCGGGCCTCGTTTCTATCGGTGTCAGGGTCTAACCCATTACAGAATTGGCAACCCTACTAATGGTAGATTTCAAATGTAGGCCTATATGAAGTTCGTATTTTTTCGGTTTCGGAGAACGGAGAAAATGAACTCGGTGATGAAGGGGCTGATGGGGCAATGCCCCAGATTTTTTTTGGCTAGAACCGCCCCTGATACAGTACAGTTCTGTATTGCATCTACTGCGTACTGCGCGACGTTACAGTTCTGTTACCTATGCGACCTTCGATTCCTCGTAGATGGCATCGCTCCTTGGATACGTTCGGTTCAGAAAACCCGGCAGATGCAGGACGTACGACAAGGACAACGCGGCGTCATGCACCGGTCGATCAGTGGCCGTAAAATAGTCGGTATCGGCGTGAATACGATTGGGTCTTAGTCGGTCCGTGTACCGGTGGGAAATTGTCCATTCCGGCGTCAATATCTGTTATCGCTGGTTGGAAATGCGCGCGGCTATTCACTGACTCACTCGTTTCGCGAATCGCGCGAATGTTGGCGACATTCTGCAGCCGACAGAACCCGTTTGTCGTCCCGATTACACAACATAGAGAGAATGCTATATAGAGACGGCGACAATTATCGGCCGAATACCGTCGCATTGTCGAAAACCGTTATTATTAATCCCCCAAATGTTGTAAGTTCTGTCTTTTACGAACAGCAACAGTGTTTTGGTACGCGAGCGCTCCAGCTATAGCGACCCTTTTTCTCAGTCGACGTGTCTGTCTGTGGTTCTGTCGTTCTTCTGTCTGTCTGTCTGTCTGTCCGCATTTTCAAAGTGCTTCTTCGCCGGCAGTTCTTGTCGGAATAAGCTGATATTTTAACATAATGTTCTCCTATGTAGATTGTCTAAGCATCCTCACGGATAGTGGATCCAGACCGTATGACGTCAGTAATGACGTCATGAAATTTAGCATTTCGGAAATTACAAATGACGATATCTCTGAAACGGGTCGTCCGATCGACTTCATGTTTGATCCTAGGGTAGGGTTTTCGGGGACGGCGGATCGAATGGACCTACTTCCGGTTGGACCAAATCCAAGATGGCGGACGACTTACGACAGCAATACCCCGCTAGCACTACGTGCATCGCGCGGTAAAAAAATTGCAAATCACCATACATTTAAAAATATTAAAACACTATCTTATCAACAAATTATAAACAAATATGAAGTTTAAGTAATCGCTTTGATAGCTATTACTGCTGCATTGTTGTTGTTGTTGTGAGCACCACTTTGTGAAATTTGTTCTGTACTGACTTTGTGTGATTATTGTATTTTGTATTTTTTTATTTTTAGGCGGCCACCGTGTTCTGGCAGCCTGCCACACATTTACAAACTGCTAAGTGGTTATTGTTCTGACTGTTCTGTGGCTAATAAAGTTCTCTCTCTTTCGCCAGTATTTGCGCTGATGCCGACCATCAACTGTTTACTAGGCTCTCCAGGAACAGCCAGCACCTGCTATACATCCGCTCCTTCCTCCTGAGCGTGAACAGCATTACAGTCTTCGCGACCGAAGTCATAACTACCAATTGCCAGAGCGAACCTCTAACTTCATAATAAGGATGTTCTATAACTATTGACTACTTTATTACCTTTTACTGTTATTTTTACTCAACAGCGTTTTAACTGTTGATTACTAAAATATAATGAATGAATGAATGAATGAATGCGTATAGTTTGTTGTTTCGCTTATTGTTTCCGTTTCAGATTTACATAGACCGCATTTCAATCTGTTGAGCGGTGGTGATTGATTGTGAATTATGATTGATTGATTGATTGATTGATTGGTGGCGCCACCTTATCGTGAGTGAGTGTCGAGACGTGGTGCCAAAGACATTTGTATGGGGCGCTTTTGTGCGTTACATCTGCAAAGTAAGTTCCGTTGCTGTATGTGAACGTCAAATGGGGAAAAGTGGAAAACAAATTTAAAATTGGGATGCCCATGCCTCCCATTTGGTGCCACCACCACTTTTGGGGATTGGTAATTTCGATGAGTTCGGTGAACGTTTACCGGCGTGGACGACCGTGTATGCTTGCGGCTTTAAGGCACCATACGATGTAGACTCTGGAGGCTATTACGTAGGTCCGTCCGTCTGTCTGTCTCTCGGTTTTCCGTCGCACGTCATAGCCAATAGCCTCGTCCGGTCTCTCGCGTCCATTTCATTTCAGTTAATTCGTTTTCAGATTGCTCGTTGTCGCGGCAGCAGGAGGACCGTCGAATGGCGGCACCACTGGCCGCGTCGAAAGGATGGCCGGTCGTAAAACTGGACGACCATCGAACGAGACCGGCGGAGGTCCTAGCTCAGCCGTCCCTGACGCATAAACACGGGTCGGATTTGCGACCGATTTTTGGCCAGCACTATTTCGAGATTATCAGCTTATCGTGCGTCGTCAGCGTTTTAAGAGTAACTCGCCCACTTGAGCACACTGTTGAGTTTGACACTGCAGTGAATCGTGTTTCACGTCAGTTCGAATCACCATCAGTTTTCTTCTTCGAACTGGTGGGATGCCGAACCGATGCGAGATGTTTTATAGTGTTTTTCTTGAAATGCATTACGTGCACGTTCCGTAACGTTAACCTTTATTTAAACTAATTCTTTATGTATGTAGATATGTAGCTCGTTCTACATGTTTTCCCTCCGATTGCATGGTCTACGTCTTGTCGTAAGCGGGGAATGTCCTAAGTCTTCGAAAACGGGCTGCGAATTGTTCGCGGAAATGTTCTTAGAATGTCCGCGGCGAATGTCAGTCTCCCACGTGACCTTTGTCTTCCTGTCCTGTTTATGTACATGCAGAACAGGAATTTTTACATCAATTGTGTAATTTAATTTACTACTAGGAAGTGATTTTCGATCTGGTGATTGACACCACCGTTGTTGATGATCTTTTGCGACCTTTTACTATTATTTCGACATTTTAGGTTCAGTATTTACAAAATTATAGCATATTCGACATCAATAAAAATAATCACAAAATAGATAGAAATTCGTATAAAGTTTTTTTCTGGTCCTGGATTCTGCTCAAGGTCATTCAAGGTCAAGATACGAAATAAAGATAAAGTTTAATAGCAGGTACTCGTCTATAACGACAACATGTGCATTTGTAAAGTAAAAATTTGGCTACTTTTTGTGGTGTTTTCTTATATCTAGCAATGTTCCTAAATTTTCTAAACTGTATGGAGCATCGCGCGGTTTATCGGCGACAGCTGAGCATCTTTTCCTGGCTGAGATAGCAGCTGCGGTACTCGTCTGTTGGACGGTTGTACACTGATGAAATGTCGCCGGCAGCGAGTTTGGTGGTCGTCGTCCCGATCAAATGAAGGTCACGCACATATCACATAGATTCTTCTTGTAGTTGCGGAGAGACGCTCGCCACCATGGGTTAGGCTACGTTGACGCAATCGGTGGCACACCACGGTTTACGACCGGTCTTGAATGTCGTGCTCCATTCTCGTCTCTGGCGGCGAAAAAACTAGCAATAACGTACCGCGCGGAATTGGCCTGCTAGCGTTAAAGACTAAAAATGGGTCAGACTTCACTTCATTACCAAAGCAAAACTTTTACAAGAAGCTCAGCTACCGCTAAGTAACGGGGCGTCAGCTATGCATTTCGTTGTAGCTAGTGATGTACAATTTCATGAAATTTTTTTGGCGTGAAATTCGTGAAATATTTCTGAAATATTTAAAAATTTCACGATGTATTTTTCGGGCAGTACAAAGTGAGTAAGTAAACCATTTAAGTATCTGTTGTTATGCATGAATAGCATTATGTATTTCCTATTAACTTCACATACTTTAATCATGTTTTTAAAAGTTTTAAGTCACTTTATAATGAAAAATAAAAATTCCATGAAATATTTCAAAGAAGGGATCTTGCAATATTTCAAAATTTTCATGAAATTTTTAAATATTTCAAAGTGAAATATTTTAGCGCGTCCACAAACCTAACCAAAACATGCGTATAACCGAAACCTACGTCCTTTACTGGCTAGACTAGAATTTATTCTTTCAGCTAAGGCCTGCATAATTGTGTTAATTGGACAGGTCGGCTTAAATTTTACTCCTAAAATATGTAAGAAATTTGAAGTGGTAATTGGAACAAGAAAGTAAAGTGCTGAAATCAGCGAGAATTTATAGGCAAGCGTCAGCAATGTTAACTGATTCACTGAAGACTGTAGTCTGTAGACCACTTTTCAATAATTGAACTTCTAGATTCATTATTTCGAATTTGATTAGCAGGTACAGTCACAGGAATGTATATAGTTGTTATATATATATATAACATATATATAACATAACATATATATATGTATAATATACATAATTTGATATCGTTTTGTCTTTATACCAATTATATTATATTACGGCTTTGAGGAAATTAAATACCACTTAAATACTGCATTATAAGTTATGCAGGTAGACCACTCTAACAAATATGTATCACAGGTTGTTGTATAAGCCAATTAAGCCATGGCTCTAAGTATAGGAAAAGTGGGAATTTCGACAACACCTGGGAGCAAAACCCCTGAACCGATCGCTACGAAACTTGGAGTGAATAACTACTGTATGTCGGCGACGTCACCTTAACTTTTAAATATGGGAGCAATCGGTCTACGTGGGTGGTCTGGGCGCATGTACTTTGTCCGCTCAGTAACAGTAACTTCATTGGGCCTATCGTTAGACATTCTTTTGTTTTATGTCGAGTAGCCGTATATAGGCTCTTTTTGGACACGGTGTATAATAGATCTACAATGTTTGCAGGACATCGACTAAAATCTTACTCGACGGACTTCAAATTTGGCATGCATGTTTCCAAGGACAGTCCGGACATGACCCCTTACAAATTTTTCGAAAAGGGAGCGTGGCCAGGGTCCCCTAAATTTTTGGGCGTTAAAATGTTAATAGCTCCAAAACGGTTAAAGCTACGGACATCAAATTTGACATGCATGTTTTCACGGTTAGTCCAAACATGACCCCTTAATTGTTTTTCGAAAAGGGCGTGGCCAGGGCCACGTGACCACCTGAATTTTGGGTGGTTAAATGCTAATAGCTCTAAAACGGTTAAGTCTATAGACTTCAAATTTGACAAACGTGTTTCCAGAGACAGTCGGACATGAACCCTTAAGAGTTTTCGAAAGGGGGCGTGGCTAGTGTCACGTGACCTCCTAAATTTTTGGGTGCAAAATGCTAATATCTCCAAAACGGTTAAAGCTACAGACTTCAAATTTGACGTGCATGTTTCCAGGTACAGTCCGGTCATGACCCCTTATTTTTTGGAAAAGGCAGCGTCTGTAAAAATTCACTTGGCGGAGATATGCACTCTCACGAGCGCCTTCTAGTGACTATTATTATTATTTACTTTAGGGGTTGTCATGTTTTGAGGAAGTCGTCGTTTACAACACGCTAAATGGACATTATCATTCTTGTACATCGCATAAATATGGCTGGGAAGTTGCCCGGCGAGAATCGGCCGAGGCATCGGGATGAGCGAACGAACGTAATTTGTCGGCGCGGCCCATAGCAGGTCATTCGTTCTACTGACAACTGCTGATAAGACTACTTTTTTGTTTTTGTCTCGATAGCCTGTGGCCATGCACGACTTCCCTATATATAGTGTACGCAGGCCGTGTGTGGGAGGTGCGCGACGAGCGCAGTCCCGGCAGACCGGTGGTCCATAACGGCAAGACAGCAATATCCTCTCTGCAGCAGAAAAGTAATCACAGTAAACGGTGGATGCTGCGGGTTCTGGCCATTGCCAAGTCTCTGCAGAGTTCCTTGGTGCACCACTGAGCATTTCACACGCGCGACAGTGCAGCCAATTATTGCGCTTAGGTTGCTAAATAATTGCGTTAAGATTGCTGAGCTAAATGTTTACACGTCGTGATAATCTGCAGTTTAGGCCTACGGCTGGAACACTTAGTGTGCATAGTAATATTTCGTAACTTAGGGGTATTGTTAAATTGTTAACTGTTACGCCACGATTTGTTCTTATCAGAGATGTTAAGGCCTCGAGGCCAAAGTGGCCTCGAGGCAAAATTTTGGCCTCGGCCTCGGCCTTGGCCTTAAGCATTTGGCCTCGACCTGGCCTCGGCCCCCTTGTCTTGGCCTCGTATAAAATTTGTGCAGAAGCCAAAACGTAACAACTACGTAATGTGTGTTTAGATGGGTTAAGCCCAAATTTCATTACACCGACTTCCCCGAAACTTCCCCGTGACACGTGTCACGCACACGAGGAAGTTTCGGGGAAGTCGGCGACTTGTCACGGGGAAGTCGCAGACATGGATCGCGTTACGGGGAAGTCACGGGAAAGTTTTGGGGTTTCAAACCATCGCAACATGTCGAGATGG
>Ga0209679_1001255_pt1 | contig 10635 bp, 5 predicted proteins | sample WorMetHEROISLAND_4_FD_187408 | JGI IMG/M metagenome (GOLD analysis project Ga0209679, IMG submission 187408) | Marine gutless worms symbiont microbial communities from Max Planck institute for Marine Microbiology, Germany - Olavius sp. 2 HERON... ...
CAGACATGTGGGATTTTGTCCTACACCTACGGGATTTTGTCCTGGGGGATTTTGTCCTAGGGGATTTTGTCCTAGGGGATTTTGTCCTGGGGGATTTTGTCCGGATACCGTAAAATCTTACACCCAAAGCTTAACCCATTTTGCCTGTATTATTTTAATAAATGATATCAAATTAGGTGTTCCATTTCTGGAACACGGCAAAAATGGGTTAAACAGCTGACATGAGTGAAACACCACTATTAGATAGCTGCCATCTAGCGTGTCTATAAGAGTTGAAGTTGGTAGGCTATGGTGTGAACAACGTGGGAGACGTCCTGCCGAGTTCCGTATTCTCTCTTTCGTGGCCGGGGGACCGGTGCCTCAGGAAGGCGGGGGGCTTGGTCGGGCCCGGACCTCAGGGTCCGAAGGTGCCTATGGCACCAAAGCTCCGATGAAGCGCCGACGTGCGTAGAGGAGACGGTGGCCACGGAAGAGCGATATTGCTTCGTTTTGGTGGTTTATATACTTGCCATAGTTTGTTAGAGACGACAAATCCTTTGTCAAGTATTAACCACTTATACCGAAGCAAATACCGAAGCAAATTCATTGCAGCTATAGTAGCTTATTCAATGCTACATATGCGTCATCAGTCGTATAACCCATTTTTGCCTGAATTATTTCAATAAATGCTATCAAATTAGGTGTTCCATTTCTGGAACACTGGGCAAAAATGGGTGTAATAGTATAAAGAATGCAAAATTTAGACATCGCATGCTGTGCGGTAGTGCAGCACTGCTGTAAGTGTGACCAGCCGTTTCAGTGGAAGATAGCAAACTGTAAACCGTATATCTCTAACCCGTTGGTGATAAACTATCAGCCCGAAGCCGCAATCGCGTGGCACTGATGCGGTAATAACCGGTAATGATCTTTATAAAGGTCGAATCTGCATCTGAATCTGCAACTCGTCTGAAACTGGGAACTCGATTGCCGCGACAGCCCGCGGTCAGTTGCGCATATGACACTACGGTTCCGGCGGCTAGTCCGGTGATCAATCGTTGTACCAGCATTGCCTTGGCTGTGGTTACATCTTACACAAATGTTTTAGCCGCCGTTGACCGTCCATGGCTAAAACATTTTTATTTTACATGTAACCACGGTACATTTTCAACATATGCGCTAAACGGTTAAAACATTTGTACAAATGTTGTAAAACTGTTTAATTTTTCATATAACCACGCCGTTACAGCTTACCGCTATAGGTGACAACAAAGTCTGTACGTAATTTGCCACCAATGCTGTATGTATGTACAGGGTGGCTCAAAAAAGTAAGCTGTATACTCTGGTGTATATTTCAACAAAAGCATGATCGTTTTTTAAAAAATTCTTTCACTGTTACACCGGTGAGTCTGACTAAATAGGAGTAGATAAATGTGGTCATAAATTGTCCGGCACACTATCGCACATAAATAATAGTGGGCCTGCTTTGCTGGCTTTATTGTAACTGCTTCGTGAAAACTACTGAATATTAAATAAACTGACGCGCTCTGAAAGGCGGTCACCCTGCGACTTGATCACAATTATGGATCTGACAAGACTGAAAATTCTATTACAACAACAACATCAACAATTTATTGCCCACAAAAATCGAATACAATATATAACGGTATATATAATGGGCAGACTACCAGCAGGGAAAGGACCCATATTACTATATACAACCTAAACACAGCAGTTATATTATAAAGAGAAACAGAAAGAAACGGAAACAGGCAAACACATCAGCAACAGCAACAGCCTTTCACACTGCGTCTGATATGCACATGTAATTTGAATACTGTGAGAGAGAAACGATAAATTAAAATGGTCATATAATGTCAAGACAACATCCAGGCAGCGTCTCATTCAGATAGCACCTCACTATACTGCAATTAAGTATTTTTCGTTTCGTTGATAAAATATGATTTTAATTTATATGAATATTTATAATATATGAGTCGTGTAGGGTGAACCAATATGAGTTGTGTAGGGTGGTCCAAGATGTGAGTCATCAAATATTTGCGATAAATTCAGCAAATATTAATCGATTTTTACAGGGCGTCAGCATAGCTCTGCTATGCAAGCCCTGCTACGATCGGCGCCGGGATGCCGTCCGTCTGTCCGTCCGTCTACCACACGCTGGCACTGAGTGAAAAGTGAAAACGACGCGAGCCAGGATCACGAAATCTTCACCGACGGATAGCCCAAGGACTCTAGTTTTCGGGATAGAAAATTCATCCAGAAATTCGAAAGGGTTCACCCCGAGCGAGGGCGTTAAATGAGAGTGGGGGTAAGGAAAATTCGCAATTTTCAGCCAATAACTCGCCGTATCTCAGAAACGGTGCAAGATAAGACCAAAGTTACTATTAATCACTAACAGGAAGTCGCATACGCCATTTCGATTGGTGCCAAAATCAACGACCTTGGATGACCTTGAATGGCCTTTATGCACTCTATTGCAGAAAAGATGCGTCTTTCGGAGCCCGCCACAAAAATTTGAATGAAGATAGACCCATACTATACGGGGCAAAAATGTAGGCCATTGAGTCTAGTTTCTGGCGACATAAAAATTGTGCGGATATTCGTAGGGGTTCTCTGGAGAGGGGGCGTCAAACGATAGTGGGGTAATCGAAAACGTCGATTTTCAGGGATTTTGGACGCTGTCTTCGGCACCTTATGAAATGAGGCAACATTATTATATAGTATTATTTAGTCCCTTGTTGCCTTTCCATTGACCCCAAAGTATGACCTTGAGTGACCTTGACTGGCTATTAGTAAATAGTCTATTGCAGAAATCAGCGGAATTACATAATTTATCCAAGTAAATCAGGTCTCAACACGTCTTAGTGCAGTGTATAGATTTACTGTTTATAACTTATATGAAGCTCAACAGTCAACTTCTTCATCAGTATTCAGTAGCCTACCACGTAAACGCGTCGTCTCATGCCATAGACCTATACACAACGAAAGCATGAAACTTTTTAAGCCATAGAAACAGAACGGTGTTTATATATTAGGCTATGCACATCGAGTCAAAACAAGCGACGACCCCGGCTGCCAGTAAAGCTACAATTAGCTAATGACCAAGTTTATTCGCCAAAGGCAGACAGGAACAAACAGGGCCGGACTTAGCCAATCGGCGGCCCTGTTCCAACTGCACATCAGAATCAACCTCCCCTCTCCTCCCCTTCCCCTCCCTGCCCCTCTCATCTATTTTCCTTCCCAATCCCTCGTGTCCTGTTTCCTCCCTTCCCCTAAAACCAGTTATAGGGTCTGGGGGAGTGCTGTAAGCTCTCCCAGCGGGGTTCGGGGCAGAGCTCCGGCCGCAGTCACATTTTACTGCATTGTATGCTCACAAAACGCATCTGGTTGCAGCATTTCTGGTTCTTTGGTCACCATTGCAATGATGGGCAAAATGAAAGCCTAATCTAAACATCAAAGTCGTTCAAACTGGTAAGTTAATTTATACGGAATTTTAGGATCCAAAATGGCTGCCCCCTAAAGTCGGCGGCCCTGTTCGGCCGAACACCTCGAACATGCCTAAGGCCGGCCCTGGGAACAAACAAACTACAGATAAAAGAAAGACAGAACAAAGGTTAGTTGCAGCCTCTGATGCACTGTCCAGTGATAAAGCTGAGGAATGCGGCAATGAGTTAGCCGCATACGTGCAATACACATCGAAACTGTAATGCTGCGCACTGAATAGATCTCCAGTCGTTTAGATTCGTATCGCTCAACGTATACGCTATTGCGCGCAGTTGCAGCAGATACCGTCAAAGAAGAATCGTGCATATAAATTGTATTGCAGGAGTATATAGTGTCAGATGAACCGCTGGCCTCAATTTCCATAACAGCATGTTTCTGGTACATCGAAACAATAATGAAGGCGATACAGTTGCCACCGAATGCAAGGCCTTCGACCACTGCGCTAAGCCTCAATTTCTTTTTCCTGTAGTTGAGGAAAATATATAGATAACACTGTTGCCTGTCTGTCGGTAATGTTTTGCAAATGTTTTATTTTACATGTAACCACGGTCTTAGAAGGTTTGCATTAGAACGAAAAACATTTGCAAGACATTTCCAAAAATGTTTTAGAATTTTATTTTGCATGCAACCACCTCTAAAACATTTTGCGAATGTTTTGCAAATGCTTTTTTACGCTAAAACGTTTTCGAAGTAACCGGATCTATACGACTAGCGTACATCAACGTTACAGACAGACGGACAAACAACACACGATGACAATACCGTGCTATGCACTATGTGCGTCGCGCGGCAAAAACTAAAATGCACTCAGTACTGTGCATACCTCTGCCGTGTATTTCCATGTTTTATTCTTGGGAATCGCAGTTTTCGAAAGCCAAGAAAAGGTGTTCAAGACGAGCGTTGACGCGCGACCCCACCGTCCTTTAACGTTTTCTTTCTAGAGAATCCGACTGAATATCCGCACAAGCCTTATATTGCCAGAAAATAGAATCCCTGCCGATGATTTGCACCGCTGACAGTATGGAATCGCAATAATAAATAAAGAATCCTATAAAAGAATTTCAATACGGATTGAGATCCGGGGGATAGCCACCAAAATCTAATTGACTGGTCGGCTGTGCGGCATCGCGCGCGGTTTAATGCTTGCGACAGCATGCGGGTTTTTTTGTAGTGATAAATATGGGCCGACTTTAATAATCCTTTCACCTTCCATTCTGCAATGAACGCCGGGGGAAGCTTTTGTACAATCTGCCACTTCAACTCAAATATATATTGCCGCATTACTTCAAATTTGAATAGTTAAACATTCAAATTTCACAAGGGGCGACTGAAAACGCGAGAATGGAAAAGGTGGCACGGTCGAAAACGCAGCGGTGGAAAACGCGGGAGTGTAAAACGTGGCACCAGAATGCATGGGTGGGAAACACGAAAATAATTGATCGCGATCGTTAAACATCATTTTTTAAAGTCTATATGTGCATATTACACATAAACGTATCGTCGTTCTTGTTATAATTAAATGCCGTATTTTGTGCAAATACCAACAACTCTGTTGTGTCAAATGCTTATATTACGTAACCAAAAAATTCAAGCTGAATCACAATTCATGTACATATAAATACAGTACTGTATATCAAACCAGAGCGACACTAGAGTAGTAAAAGTAGCGATAGGCCTAGTCATCATTATACAACCATACAGGATTCATTCATTCATTCACTTCTTTATTGAAAATGTGACAGAACGCACATTTAACATGACAATATAAAACATACAGATAAATGAAATAAAAGTCAGTACACATCACGATATAGCAAACGAATGATAGTCATTGAATTGTGCAAAGTCGTTTCTTTTCAATAAAATTGTCTACAGGATATCGTGACCTCGATCACGTGTCTATGCCGATTCATTTAGATTATTACAGCATGTGTTCAACACATCCGCCATCAGCACGCACGCCTGCTTTGAGCGATGCACGCCATTGTCAATGGATCCGTTGATGACGCGTTGTTCAATGCTGAGCCAAGCGTTTAACAGATGCTGCCATGATTTATTGCGCTGATGTTACATCAAATGACGTCAACGGCACTCGGTAAAGATGGCTGAGCTAAAATAAATCTATCGAACAGAAATAGCTGCTAATTTATCATTTCAAAACGAAATTATCATCAGTGGCGGCGCCAGGATCTTAGAACAGGTAGGGCCTGCAGCAGGGCCTAAAGTAGTACGGTAGGGCCTCAAAATATTTGGGTTAACTATCATTATATAACATTATAAGGAGGTAAATAAGTTCAGTTCACTACATAGGCCGATTTTGGTAAACGGATTTTGGGCCCAAAGGGCTAAGGTTGGAGGCCTGAAGGGCCGAGAGCGGGGTGGGGCTCTTGGGGAGGGGCAGTCAGCTAGGGGATATGGGGGAGCGCTGTAATCTCCCTAGCGGGGTCCGGGCGCCAAATGGTTTTCCCGCATTTTTAACACTGAGGATGACCTTTCAGAACAGCAAGACGATGGACCACGGAGATTTTACTTTTTTGGCTTCCTGACCGAGTGGTAGGGCCCGATGTAGGCCACTGATTATCATCCAGTTGTACAGTTAAACATTCGCGTTATGCAATGTATATAGTGCAGCAACATATTTAAGGCGAAGTGACAAACTTTCTTCTTCCGCAGCTCATCTCGGAATGCAAGAGTAAAAGAATTATTAAAATCGGTCGACGTTCGCCAACTTTATCACAAAAAGACTGCGTTGGTTTTTTGATCCACGGTGCAGTTTTTAACTACATTTTTAGAGTGCACGTTATTTGAGTATGACTAAGTTGCGAAGACGCCGAACGGCCGAAGAGCTGGGATTTTCTGTAGCCACCATATAAGACTCTAATTAGGCCATCATCAAAGAACAAAAAAGCAAAGGCGCTTGCTTGAAAGAACCTAGAAGGCTAAAACTTACCGCAAAACCCATTATTTGTAAATCTGGTTTGTACGTAGCTGATACGTAAACGCACGTTTTTTTGCTGACGTTGTTTCTCTTATTTAGCTATGTTGTTGGTTTACTTATTTGTTCATTGCTGTGGTGGCAAATTGAAGACCAAGTATTACACACTTGCTAGAGTGCTGAAAGAATTCTGTTGCAATTCTCGGAATTCACTTCAGAATTAGACATGTTATCATGGCGTAAAAGAACATTTAATTTGATCAATTCGGTTGTGTCGGCGCCGCTCGGCGGCTAGCTAACGAAGGTGGACAGGCGACTGGTTGGGAAGTCGAAACTCGATTAGGACTCGGACATTGTTGACGACGGTCATGTAGTCCACTACATGGTAAGTGTAAGTAATGAAGTGTGACGAGTAGTCGTGGTGGGACCAAAGACGTAGTCACTCTGGCTCTCATCCAGACACGACAAGTTTAGAAAAGACATTGTAGTGTCTGGACACCGACACTAAGGGCGATTGACTCGCAAGTTTTAGGACTGATTGCACTTTCTTATTTTATCTCCGGCAAATAGATGATAAGATCGCACAGATATATCCGTCTGTCTTCGTGTCTGTTACCGCTATTACTCAAAAAATTACATTTCATGAGATTTGCTGAAGTGACAGGAACAATCAGTTGGATATTGCGAATGATCTATAACTTCGCTATTTCACGCACCACCACACCTCACACCGCATCATGTGCTGTATACCTTATTATCTGCCCCATTGCTATAGCATAGCATGAGACAGACTATAAAATCACTTGCGTCCTTCTGTCTTTCCGTCTGTCTGTTCGCAGTCTTACGGTCGCATTTTTTTAGATTTTGATGAGGTATGACCTCTTCCCCTATTTTGCCCCAATTCCCCCCGTAATGCATTTTCAACGGGAAGGTCCAAATACTGTAGTAACAAGGCCCGTAGACCAATTGTGGCGGTTAAGAGCTCAAACGACGTGTCTAGGGAGCCGCTATAGGCAAAAAGTTGCAAAATGCTGTAACTCAGAATTTTGCCCCAAAACACAAAAATGGGGATCAGTGCATTTTCAGTGGGAATATGCTTTGACACATAATATCTCAACAACAATGCGAGACAGAGTGATGGCTTCAAAGGACCACCTGTAGGAAACTGCATTTCAGGAGTCCAATAATCACGTGACTGATGACTTAACGTGACCTCAAAAGGTCAAGGTTGTGACCCCAATATCTTTGAAGCTTAATATCTCAAAAACCGTGCGAGATAAATGGTCGGTTCAAACTGAAAACCTATAGGAATTAGGAAACCCCATATTGCGAGTACAATGCTCACGTGAAAGATGACCTCACGTGACCCCAAAAGGTCAAGGCCGTGAGCCGTGACCCCAATATCTTTGAACCAACAACGGCTGTAAAATTTTAGCTAACGAGGGTTAAACGTAGCAGTTATAGTTGGGCAATGGGACAGATACCTCTTTCCACAGAACGTATTTCTTGTGTCTAAATAAAGAAACATGGTCATTGTAGCTCTTGATGTAAACCAGTACAAACTACGGCGCATATACTCAACATCAAATGGCAAGACAAAGTATTTAATACTCTATGTACAAAGTACTTAATAACAAGCATCAACTTCAAAACTTGTGACACTGACTAGTCTACATGAAATGGGAAACACTCTGGCGGCGCACAGATCCACGGGAAATGCTACATAGCACTGAAACTATACGAGGAGCATTGTATTGACACAGCAAAGTCTCGTCGAGGATAGCTCGCGCCTCCGCCGTCACCACCCCCTCTGCCTCACATTCTTGCGACACTTGTGGACGTGCCTAGAATGAATCTCGAATCGGATTATTCAGCAACCAGCGGAGGCTGCGGAGCCGTCGTTTAGTTTCGTCACGTAGACGACTCAGTTTATAATCCTGTACACGCCGCCGCTGCCGTAGCAACGCAGCGTCGCTTTGAGTCAGGAACGCTGGTCGCTGTGTGTTAATCCCATGTTGACTAACGGAGCGTATTAAAATATGTTGCATTTTCCAGGAAGTCATAGAAACAGCATGTCACATTACCTAAAACACACTAACACAATATCAGGTGTTGTACGGTTTGCGACGTTCGCTGCAGGGCACTGCTGGAGGATTAAGTTGTGGAAGAACGCCTTTCCACACGCAGTTGCGTCGTCTATTTGCGTCAAAGCATATAGTCTCGCAGTTCTGTCGTACGGTTTCTCAGCAGTCTTGGACAATTATTTGTTTTCCTCACAGGAACCGCATCACAACCCGTTCGTTTGCACCTTCCACACTGTATTTGCATTCAAGAACAAAATGCTCTGAAAAGTTCAAATTAGGTACAAAGACAAAGGTTGCAGTAAAAAGTAACAAGTAACATGAATTGTCTAAGTAGCAGAGTTACTTCAAGGTTTGAAATTCTATATTAAATACATCTATTTTATTTTATTGTTTTGAAAAGTATTTTGTTGCATTTTGTAATTAAAATACATTTTCTATGTTTTTGTGTAAAAACTACTTTTGCTGTCATACGTGAACTTCGCTGACAACCGTGCCGCTGGCAGCCCACACACCACTGGAAGCTCAGATGCTGATCAATCACTTTGCAACGACCTGCCGGCGTTTTGAACTGTGCGTTAAGCAGTGATTACGATTGCGATTCGACTACGATACGACTACGATCCGACTACGACGTATCGCGCGCGCCTGCTTCCATTCGACGCCATTCGACGCGAGCAAAAAAATGAACATGTCAATTTTTCGTCGTAGTCGTGTCGTTCGTAGTCGTATCGCAGTCGAATCGAACGCAAATCGTAATTTCGATCACTTCCGCCGTAGTCGAATGCGTCGTGATATCGTCGTATTGTAGTCGTATCGTCGTCGAATCGCACTGTGATATAGGCTTATGTCTGATGAAAGCCGAAGTGGTGCTCCACCCGAGTCGTGACAACATCTACACCGCGCCACTGGTCACCACAGACACCACATCGTTTCCTGTTTCAGACAAAGTCTATCACTTGGGAGCCGTATATTTCCTACTGGATCCCTGGATGACGAAATTACAGCCCCTTCGGTCAGGACAACTTTGCCGTCGGCATGCTCAGATAGCGTTCGCACACACGACGACCACGATGACCGCGCTCAATTACAGTAGTACTCACCTTCTTCACTGCTAGACGGCTGCAAGTCGTCAATAGGGGCGGGGATTGGAGAGCGGGTTGAGAAAATTTGCAGTTTTCGGCCTTTAAGTTGCCGTATCTCAGAAACGGTGAGAGATAGGAGGACCAAGGTGATTGCTAGTGATCACTATCACTAAGTCGCATACGGACTTTCTATTGGTAGCGAAATCAACTACCTTGGATGACGGCCATTATGCGCACAGTACATTACTACATTTACTTTTCGGAGCCTACCATGATAATTTGAATGACAATGGGCCCATATTGTCTGCGGCAAAATGTAGTTTATGGCAACTTAGGTTTACGCAAATATTCGCGGGGGTGTTTTGGAGAGGAGGCGTCAAACAACAGTGAGGTGCTTCAGCCCTACTGCTCGCGTAAGACATGTGCTGCGTTCACATTGGCGTAGCTTAATTTTATTCGCTGTGTATATCATCAGTCTGCCGGTTTAACGGGCCTAAGTTTCGGTAATAATGGCGACGGATTCTAACCGGGCTACTAAGAAATGCATAGCTAACGCGCTGTTTTCTTTGCGGTAGCTCAGCTTCTTGTTATTGCCGTTGTTGGGCCGAGAATGTCGACTGATGCGAAATTCGCATTAAGTTTCTGGTAGTATTTCCAAATCAGACTTCATGTCAGTTCTGTCCAACGGCAAAGCTCCTGGTGCTAATTCACTTCCAGCGTTTGTGTACAACTTGGCGCGATGCGACTAACCTATCATTTCGTCCACCTGCTCTCACTGGCGCGGCGAAGTAGTAGATTATCGCAGGATTCCATGGACGCCACAATAATGCACCTGCACAAGCGTTAAAGGTGGCCACACCCGCTGTGACAACCACCAACTATCTCACTCTTTTCAGTTTCAGTTGCTGACAAAAGTCCTGGGGGTTAATTACAAAAAAATCTTAAGATTATCTTATGTGATAATAACTTACGATAATCGTAAATCAAACTTGCGATAATGTTAAGATGTTGCTAATTAAAAAAACATCTTATA
>Ga0209679_1001256_pt1 | contig 10629 bp, 8 predicted proteins | sample WorMetHEROISLAND_4_FD_187408 | JGI IMG/M metagenome (GOLD analysis project Ga0209679, IMG submission 187408) | Marine gutless worms symbiont microbial communities from Max Planck institute for Marine Microbiology, Germany - Olavius sp. 2 HERON... ...
CCGTATAAAATTAACCCCTTAATTTTGTTCAACACCAAAACAGACAAAGACGATTACGTCCGCAAAATTGTGAAAATTTGGTTAAAATCTCTTCACAGGAGGCTTCTGCACGAATACGTGAAATGTAACGATTTTGTGACTTATTGTACCTTCCCTTTCCTGTCTTTCCTGTCGACTGACCCGATTTTAACGCGTAATGACTCGTATGACGCGGTTTTCTTTTTATGGGTCTTGATGGGTCTTGGCCAGTAATCTCTAAGGGTCGAAACTGCAGAAAAATGAAATTTTGGAGCAGTGAATAGGTATTTAAGCCAAATTTGTTAAATTTTTGAATGACACTATCTTCGAAATTACAAATTCGGACGACGCAAAGCGGCTTTCGTTCGGCAGGACGACTTTGTGGGTGGCCCAGCATTACAAAACATTTATGCAACATGGCGGACAGCCGCCATTTGAATTTTCCACAAATACAATAACTCAGCCGCCGATTGAAACACACTTATGAAATTTAGTAAGGATATAAAGAGCTACAACCGGAAACTGGCCATGTGACTAACATTAGCACTGGAAGTAAATTAAGATGGCGGCAGCCGCCATTTTAAAATTTAGTTCGTCTGCTATAGTTTGGTCACTACTGCACATATTCACACCGAATTTATCAAGCAAACTAAAAATAACGTCCAAGTAACAGTTTTACGGTCAGAATTTACTTTTGGAAAAATCCTAGAAGGCGGCGGTCGCCATTTTAATTTTTTGTTTAACGGTCATAACTCGGCCGCTATTGCATATATTGGCAAAAAAGTAATAATAATAAATGGCGATGGTGGGTGTGGCTTCTGGCAGCCTACAGGTGGACTCACAGCCCGAGTCGTTTGGCCTGGTCTGAGGGTCGGCGGCCGCTTGGCGCTGTTCCACATTCATCATATGAATCGGGTGAACTCTCGCAGTGGCCTTGAGCTACGATGACAGCACCATAAACATTGTCGTAGTTATTATTGTTATTATTGTTGTTGTTGTTGTTGTTGTTGAGATATTGCGCTTCAAAAATTTTGGGGTCACTGCCTTGACCTTTCGTGGTCACGTGAGGTCATAAGTCACATGACCATTGGACATCTGATATGCAGTTTCCTGTAGGTGGTCCTTTGAAACCATCGCTCTGTCTCGATCGTTGTTGAGATATTATGTGTCAAATACTTAGCCAAGCATATTCCCATTGAAAATGCAGTGATTCCCATTTTTGTGTTTTAGGGGCAAAATTGGGAGTTACAGCATTTTGCAAGTTCAAGCTTATAACTGCTCCCTAGGCACGTCGTTTGAGCTCTAACCGCGACAATCGGTCCACGGTCCTTGTTACTGCGGTATTTGGACCTTCCCATTGAAAATGCATTGGGAGGGGGCAAAAAACTGGGGCAAAATGGGGAAGGGGTCATCGGATTCTGACCCCAAACAAAAGCTTTCTTACTTTTCGGGGCTCCAACTTCTGTGCAAAATTTCATCAAAATCGAACAAAAAATGCGACCGTAGGAGCGCGGACAGACAGACAGAAGGGGAAGCAAGTGGTTTTATAATCTGTCCCATGCCATGCTATAGCAATGGGACAGATAATAAAACACTCAAACATTTTTGCAAATGTTTTATTTTACATATAACCACGGTCTAAGATGCGATGCGAAGAATACGAAAAAGAGTAGCTAGCCCGCAAACAGATGACAAACTGGGTGTTCACAGTTCACACAGGTTGTGAAGACACATCCTTTGTCTGACATTACCCGAGTATGGCACGTGGGTGGTCTCTCAGGCGTGTTTCTTAAGTTTCTTTTTCGAAACTATCGGCAAGAAATCTCGGAACTGTGGGTCAAAATTCCTCTCTGCCATAGCATTAATACAAGCAGTTGTTGCTACCGCACAAGCCGTGATATAATTGTCGACTATACAGGGTGGGCCAGCTAAAGTGAAGCCAACTTATTTTACTCATCAAAATGCACAAACGCGTTATTATTCAACAGTGCTATTTTATAAAAAAAACAGGTAGTTATTCGCAAAAATATTATAAGCGCAAAGGCTAACAAATACCAGCAAAACCAGACGATTTTACCATAGAATTTTATTAAGTTCGTGAAAACGTAAAATTATAGGCATAGATATCGGAAAAAGGCCTATGCGAAGTCAGTAAAATTAGAGAGGCATAAAGGGCGAAAATACCTAATGTTGTTGGCGCCATCTGACGAACAATATTAAATATTACAATACAATGCCATACAATACAATACAATAATTTGTAACGCGCACAAAGTCGAGTATAGAACGTCGAATCTGAGGCGCGGGCAGTCGCTGGGTGGGCGAGGGTGTGGGCGTTGGTTAACTGGGATGAGATATATGTGAAGAATATTTTTAGACGGTGTTTGAATGTGTGTAGAGTGTTGGAATCCCGGATACCAGTAGGTAGTTAAATTTTTATGCTTCCCAAGGTGTGTGTCTAGCTAAACTGTTATCACATTTGCCAAAAAACCATTGAATTTTATCTATACATTCAAGTACCAAACGTTACCAGCAAAAATGTAAGTTGGCTTCACTTTAGCTGGCCCACCCTGTATAGTGATGGAAGTCGATGCGCTGCTAGTTGATGTGCTGTACGTCGGTTGTGGTAGGTGACTGATACTGCCGTAACGTTCACTGGAACATGTTCTGCTGGAACAAGCGTCGTCGTCACATTCGCTTTCGGCGATGGTTCCCCGCCAGTCGTCATGGCAACGCCGCTGCTTTCTCCATGGCCGGCCGGCCTTGTACAGTCACAGTCACACTCGTATGCATACGGCGGTCTCTACGTTGCAACAGTCACCATCGCCAACGGCTTCGACAAATACGACTTCAACCACTCGCTGATCGTATACGGCAAGATTGGTAACATTACTTTGGTGACCAACAGTCCTTTACCGTTCCTCGGTGGTATGGCAGTCGCTGATTTCAGTTTCACCGCTCCAATGCCGCCAGCAAATGTGCAAGTGCTCTTCAGTTATGGTGACGGTACGTCAGCAAACGTCACTTCGTAAGTTAGTAGACACATCACTCGCCGGGTGGCGCCACGGGATCGGATCGCCGATTTGCAGTGGTATACTAAATCCACTGCACGTTTTCTAGTTATTGATGCAGCTATGAACGGTTGAAATGATGCAGTGCAATAGCATCCGCCTACCATAACCCACGTCCACCACATCAATAGTTCGTGAATCGTTCGTGTTATTACTGCTTGTCGATAGTTAAAATGCCAGCAAATATATTTTAGCACTGCAAAGCCCGCATCATAACACATTCGTTTTGTGAACTGTAGTAGGGGGACTACAAGAAGCTTAGCTACCGCTTAGAAACAGAGCGTCAGCAATGCATTTCTTTGTAGCTAAGTTACTTTCTATCGCCGTAGTGACCCACACCTACGTCTAACACTTGCGAAACCTACGTCCGATGATCGGGGCTAATTTGTTACGCACACAGCAAATAAACTTCAGCATGCGACGGCAGCACGTGCGCATGACGCGCGACCCTACTGTGGTTTGATGTTTCCTTTCTAGAGACCCCTGCGAATACCGGCATAAACTTTATATTGCCAGAAACTAGAGTCCTTGAGCTACATGATGGCTGCAACAATATGGGTGTAACTGTATGTATTTAATTTTACGCAGTTGTTTTCGAAAGCCAAGAAAAGATGTTCAAGACGAGCGTTAACGCGCAACCCCACTGTCCTTTGACGTCTTGGGAACCCGAGCGAATATCTGAGAATATCGGGCTTTTACCGACTACGTCAACTCCGCCGCATTAGGAAGTCACTGGACAAGGAATCCGCGGCAACCCTTGTGCATGCCTTCGTGACGTCACGCGTTGATTACTGCAACGCTGTTTATGCGATGGCACCGCAGGTGATTACCAACGGACTGTAAAGGGTGATAAACGCTGCCGCCCGAGTTATTAGTGACACTAGGAATTCGATCGTGGGCTGAAGACAATATTACACGACGAGCTCCATTGGCTGAATGTCCCTGAAAGGATTGAGTACAAGCTTGGTGTGACAGTGTACCAGTATCTGCATGGACGGGCACCTAGGTACCTCGCAGATCACCTCATCTCAGCCTCTGGTGCTGCCCCTCGCTGTCGTCGTCTGCGTTCTGCAAACCTGAACCGTCTCACTGTGCCTCGCTGCCAGCTTAGCACGTACGTCTGCCGGGCTTTTTATTACGCTGGTCCGGCAGTCTGGAACTCGCTGCCAGATGAACTTAGAAATTCTGACATCGTCGATAGTTTTAAACGGTTTCTGAAAACAATAAATTTATTCTATTCAGCTGCTACTAGTTTGACCAGCGCATAAGAGGTTTTTAATGAGATGCGCTATATAAATGTACGTTTTACTTACTTACTTACTTACTTACAAGGTTACTGTTAATTACTAATTGCATACGCGCTTTCGATTGGTACCGAAATCGACGACCTTAGATAACCTTGAACGGCCGTTACGCACTCTGTTTCAAAATACATGCGTCTTTCGGGTCTCACCATAGAAATTTACTGTCAACGCCTGGCAGCTGGACGGACGGCCGCATATCATATTGGCAATCGGCGCCGACTTCTTTTCTTGTTTTGACTCACGGTGTAGTTTATCACTTCATAGCTATAGTTTACTGCTGAGTGTCAGTGAAGACATTTTGAACAAATTGGTTAATATTTGACCTGAACTATAATCTGTTGGTCTTCTGATATAGTAACAGGTTGTGACAAAAACAAATTTGGTGGTTTTCTTTGTGGACCACTTGTGTACTCATTCAGTTATATTATGGGTACCACGAGGAATGGCAGAGGCGATGTGTGGCTGTGATGTATGCAGGTTCTTTGCCGCAGTCACTGTTGTTCGATATCAACACCGTTTATAATCACATCTACTATACTGAGGGCATCTACCAGGTCAGTGTCAACATCTCCAATCACCTGTCTTGGGCCGTTCTGACAGCACAGATGATCGTCGCGATGCCAGTTGTCAACATGATGTGGGCGATGCCGGTCGCACACGCTTCTGTTGGTGTGTCGTTTGTTGCTGGAGTCGTCATGGAAATGGGAACCAACGTCACGCTTGTCTGGGATTTCGGTGACTCCTCTGCTTCGGCGGTCGTCAGTAAACTTCGCACGGGTACATTTTACTCTTATTAACTGCACGATGGATGCTTTGTAACCAGCTTCTACGTAGTTTTCTGTACAGAGTTCAGTGCAAATTCGCTTTGAGTTCCATTAATGACGACACAGAATTCATCTTTTATAGGGGCTTATTCTGTGAGTTTCTGTCACGGGGCTTATGTTTTGGTGGTGCATGTTCGACACCCCAAACGCCACCAGGTCATGTATCTGCCCAGTCAATAGCTGCCAGTTACGATAAAAATTGTCATGGGAAATCGTGACATTGTGTGTGTTTGTCGCTGAGTGAGTTGTCGTTGCTGTTGATAGGTACGAACATCGACGAGGTCGACAATGCGACACACACTTACACAGCTCTTGGTACGTATACTATCACGTGTGTCGCCATCAATGCTATCGGCAACACCACTATACAGTACGTCGTCGTCGTCCAGATTCCGGTCTCTCCGGACTTTGTGCTCAACTCGTCCGCGCCAGTCATTTTTTCGACAGGTAACAATACAGGTAAGCAGAACACTCAACACACCTGCGGTTTCAAACACTGAAACAAAACAGTGGCAGAACAGTGGTGCCATCGACATTTTGTTGCTCGATGTTTCACAGCCGTGTTACTTGTAGTGCATAATCTGCCTTGAATAATCTTGAGTTGGTTGACTGCAACAAACGGAACCCGCAAAACCCAGTACAGTTGTCGGCGAGAAGCAGAGTAGTTCAGTGTGCATTACTGCAATAATAACACTAAGCCTACAGGGTTCACGCCAGTATTATAACTGTTCAGAAAAAAATGAATTTTTATACGAAACTATGCAGAAAGACGGGATGAGGAAAGAGTGACCCAACAAAGCTTTTCGCGAGAGATCGCTCCAGGGACCCCGAAGTAAGGGGCTGAAAACTACGATTTTGTTAAGGTTTTTTGTCACAATTACAACACGCATCGTTTTGGTCACTTCCGCTTCACTGATTTCCGTGATACTTGGCAGGAATACGTGAATCACTGTTCGCATGAATTGTTTCGTAGAGAAATTTTGAATTTTTTTCCGTTAAAGTGTCGGTTACCCCAAAACTGAATTTGGGCCCCTTTTTGATAGTTTTGGTCAAGTTCTGGGGTCAATAACTCGAAAACGGTACGACGCTGAAAAAATCTCACCAAGAAAAGGAATATTCTTCGCATGTCCTCTATCGGATAACATCAGTCTGATCATCCAAAAACGTATTCCCTTGCGCTGTAGCCTCCGGACACGTAGGGGATGGCACCACTGTTTTGCCAGTCGTTGTGACAGGCACGCTCAAACACGCCTAGATTAGACCTTGGAAATTGAAAATAAATAAATAATGCATAAATTCTCAGACAAGTGGATTAGGTTTGGACTATGCCTATCAGTATTCAAGTTCAACGGATGCACGTTCTGGATCATTCCGGTCTGTCCTGGGACTCTTCCACGGCGAGTCTGTTTAAGATCCGAAGGGTTGAGAGGTAGGAAGGATAACTTTATTACATCCTAGAGACTAATTAAGCATTGACGTCGATAATGGTTCCGTTGCATCAGGGGATGTTCCAACTATTTCAGGGAGGGGAGCCACATTGCTGAGCCAGTCCATTATGACTTGCAATGAAGGTTGTCGTAAAAAGAACTGCCAGTTTGGAGAACGTTTTAGATATTCATGAGAAACATCTGTCCTCAAAAGATGAGGGACCGGAAGTGCTTAGTTTTGCCGCTATTGGGCAAAACGGGAATTTTATGCTATTTTGATATCCGACGTATTGTAATGTCTTAATGCTTAAGATTTTCTACATTGTTTAAGTAGAGATATTGACTCCAGAAGTTGACCGCACTGCCAAAATTGAGTTCTAAATTCTATTTTGGGAAAGGCGACCTCTTAATGGAACATTTTCAATATTTTGCTACAAAAGATTCATGCAGACAATGATTCACGTATTCTTGACAAGTTTTGTGGACATTGGTAAAGGCGAAGTGACCGAACCAGTGCGTAGTATTCATGACGAAAAAAGTTTAGTGTTCATTCGGCCCCTCTCTCTGGAGCCGTCGGAGCGATCTCGCCAAAAAGTTTATAAGGTTATAGTCTTTTTTCCATTTCTGTCCCTCTGCCATGTTTCGTCATATTCCATCCAGTTTCCGAAGATAGATACGCAAAAATGTGTTCCAGACTAATCGGCATGTGGCGTATAGGCTTCTCGCCCACAAAAGAAACAATCACTGTTGTAAATAATGAAACTTGAACATGAAAATTATGCATTAAAACTTCTAAAATTTCTTAAAAATGCAGTTTTGTACAAAGTCTCGTCCAAATGTGTATTTTTGCCAAGTGGAAGTTGATATCGTCATGGACGACTAGGTCAGGTCACAACACCATTTGACTTTTTTAGTATTGCTTTTATACAGCATGACAGACAGGAACAAATCAGGATATTTGTGATAAACTCAGAACAGATATGGATCTATTGCAGTGAGCTATAGAGAGGAAGCTACGATTGTTCAGCCACATTTGCCGGATGGATGACAATAGAATACTGAAAACTCTTAAGTGTTCGGAGGTACAGAGGGTACTAGTAAAAGAGGCAGACCATACAGAGCATGGATAGGTGATACTGTGAGAGTACACGAGGTGAGTATTTCAGCAAAGGACCGAGTGACGTGGAAATACATAACGTGCAGCGGACAACAACAGGCCTATGGTACTTGAAGAAGAAGAAGAAGAAGTAAGACCCTGGTTACATGTAAAATAAAACATTTGCAAAACATTTGCAAAATGTTTTAGGATTGTCGACTTCCTGCGGCTTTAGAGCCGTCGACTTCCTGCGGATATGCCATGGATGTAAAAATGTTGTAAAAATGTTTTATTTTACATGTAACCTCCGTCTAATGTACAGGGTGCTTTGATTCTTTAATTTCTCTGAATATTTTTGTGAGATAGTATCACGACCATAGTCTAAGTGATCTAGGTCATGCCTCAGAGCATGATCTGGGTGGTACAACAGTTTCAAATAACGTTTATACACTCGTTCAATTCAATATCTTTCGACATTTTCTTGGTCAAACCAGGATCCCAACCTGGGCATACACATTTAACAACGGAAAAAGAATTATAGAGCAGAAAACACCAAAACACACACTGTAACGCCAATACGAACTAGATAAATAATGCTATGCATCCGCTTTGCATTTTTTTGTAGCATATATGTAACATATATGTGTGGTAGTTTCATACGTCACCCTCACTCACTTGTTGCAGGAGTTATGTCATTCTGGTTGACTCTTCCATCTGGAGTAGACGTACCGTCAGACGCGATGATGGTGTGGAACTGGGGGGACGGTAACCAGTTAAACCCGCTACCTCTACCGTTCGCCGGGCCAGCGACGTTCTCGACTAGCTATCAGTATAGCTCTCCTGGTCACTATATTGTACAGCTGATCATCTACAACCTTGCGTCGTCTGCCACCTTCACTGTCTCAGTCAGTCATTTCAGTCACACACTTTTTAGATATGAATATTTATAGCTTCCTGGTTTTCGGCATACTGCTATCTTATTGCTGAATTTCATTTTACTGTCTACAACTAACTACAACGCCTGTTAATCTATCACTGTTATAGTTTGGACAACCAATATATTTCATTTTTGCATATACATGACGTGTGTAGGGTGGAGTCTATATGCCGATATATAACTTGAGTGTAACTGCCAAGTACAAACCGCCATTGCCGATTGGAGGACCTTATCTGCCTGGATATGGCGCACTTCAAGACCAATTTCCTTTCCTCTATGATGTTTATTTACTACTGAACTACTACGGTATGAATGCTGTACTGTTGATGTAATGATACACATTTCTGTATTTCGACGTTTTTATATGTGGTATTGCTGTCCTTCAGACGAATGAAGATATGTGTATGTGTGTGTGTGTGCGTGTGCGACATTTAAGGAATATTTTTATTTTTTTCGTTACAATTATCATCACGTTCGGTGTTCAAAACGTCCATGTTTCACCCGCACATAAGCTTTTAGCTGATCACGTCACTCGTTCCGCACAGCCTTCGGTCTACCACTACCATGATTGCGTGCTTGCGCTTAAAAGCACGCAATCTGCCTGTTTTGTGCAGCTTCGTCAAAAGCTTGTCCACCCCAGATTTTTTCCATCATCTTGAACTGTCTCATAAGCTTCTGGAGTCCATAGCCTTTGATCAGGTATTAATTTTAATTATGTAAAGAAACTGCAGATTTTGCACACGTTAACGGCGACATTGACTATCAAATCGAAAACAAGGAAAATCATAAAAAGGTGACATTACCGCAATCACATTGCCTAAATGTCATGTTCTGCCGAATAATTTATATTTGCTGTTATATTACAGTCTGCGCCATTTTAGTTATTTTGTTCCATACTACTTTTGCTGTTTCAAGCTGTTCTTGTTTAGTTTGGTTATTTGGTTCATTTTTGACCATTTAAGTTACGTGAGCATTTGCATGATGTTTATACAGTTTCAGCTGTTTTATAGTTCTTTGCTCCATTTGTAGAAGTAGAATGTTTTGACGACCGGAATGCACTTCCGGCCGCATTGGCCATTTTTTGCGCGCGACAGCATATATCCTAAGTACGCTATATGCTATCGTAGTTCTGTTCGTCTGTCTGTCCGTCCGTCTGCAACACGGGTGGATCAGTCAAAAACAGTTGAAGTTAGGATCATGCAATTTTCACCGTACGGTAGCCCCATCCCTCTAGTTTTTGCGGGATAAGTTTCATCCAAAAATTCTGACAGGTTCCCCCTGAGCGGGGGCGTCAAACAAGGGTGGGGTGGGGAAAACTAGCTATTTTCTAGCTTTGAGCATCAATATCTCGAAAACGGTACGAGATACGTCCAAAGTTACTACTAACTAATAGGAACCTAATAGGAAGTTTATGAAGTTGTTAGGTTAATGTAAATGGTTCTGTTTATAAAAACGTTCTGCTACTGATGTTGAGCACAGCACAGAATCATACACTATATATACATCTTTATTCACCATAAGTGGTAGACAAAAAGTAAAAAAAGAAAAAAAGAAACGCAAAACAATATGTACCATATAAAAAACTTGACTATGTGTAACTGACACTACTTTCACTTCCTTGACATGTCAGGAATTCACGTCAGAAGTCAATCACAGGATAACATATTGATAAATTGAAACCAAATGAACTATAGTCAACTATGACTTAACTAAACATTCACAGATAACAGTGTTGACATATAAATGAATGCCAATAATTATGTTACGACTTCGTTGGGCGCGAAATTTCATGGAACTAAATTTCAAATTTCTTAATACGTTTAGATAACTGAACACTAGTTAACTGAAAACCAAAAAAAATTCTTGGCAAGCTTTAACAGTTTCGTCTATATAGTCCGTAATACTTCCCCCAAATACAGATGCATGTGGCCACCCCGCTGCCCCCCCCCCCC
>Ga0209679_1001257_pt1 | contig 10619 bp, 9 predicted proteins | sample WorMetHEROISLAND_4_FD_187408 | JGI IMG/M metagenome (GOLD analysis project Ga0209679, IMG submission 187408) | Marine gutless worms symbiont microbial communities from Max Planck institute for Marine Microbiology, Germany - Olavius sp. 2 HERON... ...
ATTTTTGAAAGTTGATAACTTTTAGTAGCGATGAGCTAGAGATGTGCTTAATGTGTCATTTTGTAGCAAAAATAGTTCAGAAAAGGTTGGTCACAGAACATAAATTAATTTTTAACGCTGTGGTTATATATTCTTTGCAAATGCGACAGCGTCATTTGTGACGTTATTTCTGTTATTTCTGTTTACAAACATGGTTCCTTTAACAAAAGAAGACAAAATTTTAATGAAAACATTAAGATTAGAAAAAGGCTGGAGTGTGTTAAGAATGATGCGAGAATTTTCATCACGCAAAATGAAACGATTTCCTTTTTCCGCAGGACGGAGCGCCAGCACACTGTCCACGCCACACTGTCGCTTACCTGCGCTCCCATGTGCCCGAATTCATTGCATCGGAAAACTGGCCGCCAAACAGTCCAGATCTAAATCCTGTGGATTATTCAGTGTGGGGGGGGGCATTGCAACAATGGTGTATCGTCACAAAATTTCTCACTGACCAGCTGAAATGCGTGCTAATCGACTGTTGGGCTCAACTAAGCCAGGACATGTTAAATCGAGCGATCGATCAGCTGCCAAAAAGACTGATGATGGTTATCAAGGTCAAGGGTGCTCATGTTGAATTTCGTGTGGACTAACCATGTGTGTAAACGATCGCTGTTATTTCATTGTGTGTTGAGTGAAAATTCATTAGAATATGCGTTATTGTCAGTTTCAGCGTAATTACAGGGATAGTGAATATTTATGCAAATTAGGCAAAGAATATTTAAACACACTACTATGCAAGTTTTATACTTTTTTCTAGACAAAATTTGCAAACTTTTGACATATCACACGCCTTTCTACCACTAACCGTCACAAAGTTATCAACATTCAAACATGGTCCAGTTTTTGTTGGCCCACCCTGTATATATATACAGAGACATACTGTGAGATGCTGAGCTTACGACGGTGACTGACGGACGGATTAGAGACGAGTATATCGTGGTGGTGTTCACAACAACTTCTGTGTTGTGTTCTCGTTACTAATTAGACACTAATTATCCCCTTACTTGATGTTGGTTTTTGTTGTCTATTTCACACCGATGTACATTAAGATAAGCAGTTACAAGTTCTGTTTGACTATATGAAAGTTATGTGTAAATTGTTGTTGCAGAACAACAGATACAGTAACCACAGAAAGAAATACAAGAAGATTCAGACAACAAGGAAGCAGTCGTGTCCGGCCAAAATTGTTATTAAGGAGTTACTCTACTTCCTCGATTTTTCGGTACGTATAACAGGTTTAGTTGTTCTAGTTGAATTTGGTTAACTCTGCTTCCAATCTTCCTTCTAAGTTAAGTCTGTAATCGTGTTCTTTGCATTTGTTTCTAATGTATTGCAATTATTACAGTCTTAAGTTAATTTCATATGAAAATCTATCATGTGGCACTTATATAGTCTTAGTTTGTGTTTTATTTACAATGATTCACCTCTTTGAGTTAGATTTGTGATTATAAATGATTTTTAGTCACTTGATCAGTAGTGATGTTACGATGTGTATAAATTTTGGTTTTTTGATCAATTTCGATTCGATTTTTAGCCAAGCGATATGAATTCGATTCTGTTCTGAGTAGAGATGTTAAATTTATTTTTCTCACAATTGCAACTTTGTTTATGCACATCGAAGGAACAAAGCCAGCCGGCATGCAACATCAGCACATCATCAACGTGTGGTTGCTGACCATCACTTTCCCATCCTGCCACTGCCAGGCCTGCGTGACAACTAGCTAATGGAATGGTAGCCGCGTGATTACGAATGTTTTACCGTCACTTGTGTAGCCTAAGTGCCAAACTCCATTATACGGACAACGGCTACGGACATGTACATTTGTAGTGGAGTTTGGGTTTTAACCGTACCCAGATGTCTGCTCTAGGCAGACAACCTGTGTGCCATTTCTGATGACTGATGTTTGGTCTGCCGTGGGTCACTGAAAAGTGTCTATCTGGTTAGGTCATTGATGTTACGCGATCTGCCTTGCCTCTCAATGCGCAACAACCGTGCCTGGAGTAGACATTAATGGTTTCACTACAGTTTGTGATAGGAGAAAGCCAGCTGCAGGAGCAGCTCATGGCAGAGATGGAACCGGGTCACGGGTCACCGGGTCAGCGATTTTGGCCGGGTCGGGTCACGGGTCAGCGTGTCAGACCCGGTGTTTGACCCAGTTTTGAGTTTTAACATGCGCGTTTATTGTGGGGTTGTTCCTACAGAGTAACATCATCTCGGCAAACTAATATCCGCGGTTTTGGTTCGGTTCCCATCGCAGCACTACTGCTTTACTTATTTCAGTTAATGGTCGTAATATTTACTTAACTACGTGCTGATTGTCCTTGTGACGTCACGGTTTGGGTTTCCTGATAGTGTTATGAAGCCGTTGTCCTGGTATTGTTTCAAAACACTCAACGACTGGGTCGGGTCAGGTCGGATCACTGGTCAAAAATCCTGACCCGGTGCCATCTCTGGCTCATGGTATGAGTTTGAGTGAATGGCATGACCGGAGAGTGGATGAGAGGGATCTTCCCTCCTTCGCCTCACCCGCCCTCTGATCATGCCGGTTTTCAGTTACAATCTGCAAGTAATTATACTCGTAGTAGATGACCGTGGTCACCGCCGATATCTGATCCCAACTGATACACTTAAGCCAAACAGCCATCACGGGCTTCGCTGGACGCGCAGATGAAAGTTATGTAAGTGCCGATGCCGTGTGTGCGAACAGTTTGCTGGCGTGCATCAGCTGACCAAGGCTGGCTGGTAAAATTGTTTAGTGACTGTGCGAGATTTCAATTTCAATTTTGATTTTGTTCGACTGTGACTTAAAATTGTGATTTTGATTTCAAATTTGATAATCTGACATCACTATTAATCACTAATTAAATTTTTGATTTTGTTTCGTGATAGCTTAACGATTTTTACCTGTGATTTCTAGTTATTTTTGGGATTGATGAGACTCAGCTTGGTGTCCTTGGTGACAGAGCTTTTGCAGCTGCCGTTCCCGGGCAATGGAACAGTTTACCGCCACATCTCACAGATGCTGACTTACTGTACAGTCAGTTCCGTCGATCACTAAAGACATATTTGTTCGGATAATAGGGCCACGGTGCAGTGTGAACTATTTTAACTGTGCCGTCTAGAAATAATCTTACTTATTTACTTACTTACTACGGTGATTCCCAGAACTTTACTTTTTGGGACAGGCTTAACCTGAATAAGTCCAGAAAAATGAACGAAAATGACTGCGGTGCGTGCATGATGTGATGCCGTTTTGTAAATGTAGAATTGTGGATGGAGTATTAATTTGAACTGCACTGTTCTTAGATCGCAGGATTTTTAAGTATGTTTCCAGTTAATGAAAACATATTGTTCATGCATACCTCGCATTAGTGCACAGCCTGTGAGTTCGTGTGTTTAAGATTCCGGCCGACACAAAGGTCAGAAGAAGAAACAAGTCGTCAGCACTGAGGTCGGCATTACGAGACGATCCGTCCAGCGTCCGAATCCGGCGATGTTTTGTTGCGCGCCTTCCTGACATTAGCGATCACCGCAACCATGTCGTTGGGCCGGTATGTTTTGGAATTTAGTTGTTCTGTTGAACTTAACATTCTGGATTAGAATGTAGTAAGTGCTGAGTTTCTTGTATATGGTCAGTCTTTATGAAGCTTCTTTGTAATCAGTAATAAAGATTAACTGAAATTTGGAAATCTTAAAACGTTACAAGTCTATTTCGCAGGGTTTCCTCGCCTTCTGGAAAGTCCTTAGAGGTACCGAATTTTTATTCAAATTTCCACACCATAGAGTCTTGGAAAATGACTTCAGTCCTTGAAAGTCCTGGAAATTGCATTTGGTAGTCCTGTGATATACTGGAAAAGCTTTTCGAAAGTTGTTTGCAGTGCCTTTTGACTGCTTGGTGATGTGTAAATGCCATGTTGTAATTGTTGTTATTAATTATTGAATACGGCAGTGTAATTTGGCCTCACTGGCATTGTCAGTCATGCATGCTCACTGCGAGTACAATGCGTTCTTATGAGCTAATTGCATGCACCTTTATTTGCATTGGCAGTTGTTTTTGTGCTTTGGGGTTATTCTGTTTACCTTGAAATTATGCATTTCCGCATTACGAAGATGTTCTGAAAAAATGGTTTGAGGATCTTGGAAAGTCGTGGAAAAATTGTCGTATTTTGAGACGATGATGGAGTGGGAACTCTGATTTTTCTGGTGGCTTAGAGACGTGGTTGTGTATTGACAAGTGCTTTCAGCAATGTACATTTTGGGGACGGATGTAGGGGAACCCCTTGTTGTGTCCAGTATGTAATTGAGAACCATTTTGTTTGTTTTAGTGGACAGTCGACAATGCATCGACTGTCTATCAATTTTCCAACATCTGAGATTTGAGACTGTGAGAAAATATTAACGAGAAAGCACTGCACGTCTGCCAGTGATTTTCATGTTTTATTCTTGGCTGTCTGTAGGGATCACAATATATATTATAGCAGTAAACTAAAAAATTCTTGGATCCAGATCATGATCCGAATCGCCAACAAAATCTAATCGATTGTTCTTTGGGCTGCCCCAGCTGTCTGAAAAATTTCATAAAAATCCGTTGATAATTTTGGAGTAATATAGCAGACAGACACGGTTAAAAACGTAGCCTTGTTCCTTTGGCAAAGGTAAAGCGGTTCGCACAAGTGCAATACAACTGTGATAGAAGTTTTTTTTTACAACTGCTGCAAGTAGCCTGCAAGTTTTCTGCAAGTTGTAGAAAACTTGTATTGCAGCGTTGTATTGCAGGGGTCCGCACAAGTGCAATACAACTGCAATACAAGAAAAATTCTTGTATTGCAGTTGTATTGTAGTTGTATTGCACTTGTGTAGACCGCTTAATAGTAGCATTAGCAGGCCAAACCAGATGACTCTAAAGGGTGTCGGCTCACTATTCTGAAGGTCCACTGTTCTGAAGATCTGCTTCTTATGGTTGAGTATAGGGTTAGGTTTCATGTACTCCACTGTAACAGGCATGTATTTGGAGTATAATGTATTGTTTGATCTTTGGAATAATATACCTTTGGAATTGCATCCCTTTAGAATAGCAGATGAGAATCCTCTGCAGAACGTCAAGAAGCTTTGACACAGAAGCGTAGCTTTTCCCTAGTTTTGTATTGATTTGCTGGATTATGTTTAATTTAATTTATATTGCCAAGAAAATGAGCCAGTTGTTGTGTGCATACATTGCAGTTACTTGCCAGTTGTCTGCCGACTGACAAGCGAGTTATGGCTAAAATGAAAGAGCTGACGAGATCTGGTGTCCACCGCGTGCCCGAAATGCAGGTGTTCATTCGAGACTTTGTGTGCAATGTTTTGTTCGCCGGCCAACCAGAGCCCCCACGGTTCGACGCGCGGTTCTGGCCGTCAGACAAAACTGTCAGAAATTGTATATATGCAGCTCGTATGAAAGCCAAGTACGTTGACCGGCTGTTTTTCATCTTTCTATCCTGTTGAGTGTAATTTGTTTAACTGTTTTCAGATTAACCTTGCTGATGAGAGTATTGCAATATTTCGTGCTTATCACATTGTCCCGCTTCAGAGGAGTTTGCAAAAAGTTGTATGATTAGCTTGTGTAGCTGTTATGCTAATGCACAATTTGCTAATTCTAATTAGTGAACATGTTAATGTTATGCATATTATGCTGGCAACTGTTGGCAAACTGTTTGCACAGATGGCACCTGTGTAACTTTCATCTGTGTGTACCGTCGTGATTTGATCATAGAAAACTCATTCAGAGAAATTAAAGATCCTAAGCACCCACTCCATTACTTATTACGCCATGTTAATGTTATGCATATTAATCAGTTTTGCATTCATTGTTATTAGTGGCTTTATCAAATCAAATCAAATCATGCATGACTTGTTTCACTGGTCCAGTATTATCTTGGTTGAACTTTTATTATTGCTCTTGATGTTTTTAAATGAATAAATGTGTTTTGGTATACTGTAAAACATATTATCGTTGCATCTTAATTTCGCCATTTTGGAACGTAGAAATTTTGTTGCATTTTAATTTGGCGTTTCAGATGTTGGAAAAGTGTTTTACTAGTATTTACCGGGCCTTTGATGGGCAAGTTGAACTTTCGTGGGTATTTAATTTTGTGATTTTATTCTACTCGCGAAATTCGCGAAAATTTGAATTTGATGCACGCAAAAAATATGTTTTACCATATGTGTTGTAAGGTGTGTACTACAAAAGCCTTTAAGTTGTATGCCATCTGCTGTCATCTGTAAAGCTGGACTATCGTTAACTGGGTATTTAACAAAGTTGGGGACTCCAGTCTAAGGCTCGGAATTGAGACTTGAATTGTGGCGATAGGGACTTGCAGAGGCGGCCTTATTACGCGTAGGGCCATGGGCAAGGTTAAATCCCCTCCTTTCTTCCCTCCCTCCCTTCCCTTTCCATCCCTTCCCTCCCTAAATTCCAGCTAGGGGGTGTGGGGTAACACTGTAAGCTGCCGCAGTGGGGTCTGGGGTGGAGCCCCAGCCAAAATTGAATTTTGTGGATTTTAGCCGTTAAATTTGGCATTTCATGACAGTAATTGTAGTGGCGTTTGCCAAAATCTATTCACTCAGTTAGTTGCGTGGGAGCGGGGCTCCTCGAAGCACGGGGCGCTGGGCAAGGGCCCTGTTTTCCCATGCCTAAGGCCAGCACTGGGGACTTGCAACTTACCTCTAATGACTCGTAGTTTGCAGTTATATTTACGTTCTGAGTTAGTGCGTGCTTCTGTTACTAGAGGGAATTATTATAAACTGGTACCTCAGCATTGTAGATATGACTTACGAAAATATTACTTTACTAATAGAGTGGTTCCAGTATGGAACAGTCTTCCTAATGAAGTGGTTATGGCAGACAATATTAATATATTCAAGAATCGTCTTGACAAGTTCTGGACATCGTATGATTTTGTTTATTTATTTAGAGCTCAGCCACTTGAAACCGGAAGAGTTACATAATTTCAGTTAGAGTTTGTTTGTGTTACGTATTTTAAATTTTTAGAAAGAGACGGAAATAGAGGCCTTCGGCCTGCTTGCGTTATACTCATTGGATTGGATTGGATTGGATTGGTACTTGATGTTAGCAACTTGCACACACATCTCTGGTAAATAATGATGTTCGCATTGTACAACAGACCGGTCAGCCTGATGGCAGTTATGGAGCAGCGACAGCTTGCCAACGTCAAGTCTATGATGACAACGTATGATGATGCCGACGATGATGAGCAAATGAAGTTAGACATTCCAGTGAACTCTTTAGTGCAGTCGACTAAGCAAGGCGAGCTGCATGTCAAGGATCTCGCTGAAACCAGCGGAGATCATGTGTCAGTTAGTCTGTCGTGTGAAGATGGCGAATTTGATCATTTTGAAGAGGTTCAAGAAAGGTAATGTGAATTTTGCTATCTCAGAGCAGTATACGCACAATGGGTGAGGTCAAGTTCCACTAAGCAAAAAGTCTTAAAAGTCTAAGACCCAAGTTTGGTCCCAAGACCCAACTTAAGACTGAACTTGAACTCGCGACAAAGACTGGGTCTAAGAATGTTCTTAGACCGAAACTTGTGTTTGAAGTGTCCGCCTTCGGCAGATACACAGCAGCGAAGGCTGAAGCAGCGATTGGTTGAAGGGTGGTCTGCAATGCCACAGCGCGTAATTGACGAGGCCATCGCCGAGTGGCGTAGACGCCTTCGCTGTTGTGTATCTGCCAAAGGCGGACACTTCGAACACAAGTTATGACACTTACGTAGGCATTGTGAATTTGAATGGTTTTGTTCAGCCTGTACGTTTTTATCATTAACATTATGGCTGCTGTTAATGGAACAGATTCATTCACATGTATATGCATAATTGAATGGCACTTCGTTTTCCTGTGGTAAAGTAACTACACTAAATAGATGTGGTGAGCAGCATAACATAAATATGTTGCAAATTTTCCCAGCTACATTTCTGCCAAATATTATAAAGTTTGGTCAACATTTGGCCAAGTTATTCCCAAAATAAAAAGGGTGCCCTTTTTATGGTTCACAGTGTATTTGTCAACTTATGTTGTGCTTGAAGTTTGTCATTGTTTGAGAATCTTTGAGTGACTGTGGCGTATTTTTGCAACAGTGCCGTGACGTCAGAAGCCATTTGTGCGAACTGTGACTCAAGTGTTGACAATATCGACAGCAGTGAAGTTCTAACCAGCTTCATTCATGAAGATGATAAGGTCGGAACAGATTTGCTTGCATCGTTGTTGTTTGAAGTGCAGCTTTTCGGTACCTCGGTCAAGCTAAGTTAAAAAACTGCAAGTATTTATAAAAGTTTGTCACTCGAGGAAAAATAGAAACTTAATAGCTTTCTAATAAGAAATTTTAATCGGAAGAATTTTATTGTCAGAACCTTGTACAGTTGTATTTAGAGTGTGTTCTTCTGGTTTGTCACACAGTGTTTCACAATGTGCTTTAAATATTTTAATGTTTTAATTTTTTGTGACTTCTTACATTGTTCGGCATCTGCGTTTGACATGTGTTTATTAAACTACTTACTTACTTACTTACTTACTTAAACATCCTTTTTCCTCAGCACAGCTGAGGCTCTGTAGTGTAAAATTGAGCTGATTTGAAGTGCCTTTGGGTGGGTGGTTGGTTGGTGGGTGACTACGTCTTCGGGTGGGTGATTATAAATAACACTTTTTTCGTCATATGATATTTCAAGAAGTACAGCAGAAGAGATCAGGAAGAAGACTCGGTTGCAGAAATTAGAGCTCTTCATTAAAGAAAGAAGACTGAGGTGGCTGGGACACGTATTAAGGATGGAGGACTCCAGAATACCTCGTCAGGCTATACAGTGGGAACTGAGGGGCTATAAGAGGAAGTTGGGACGGCCAAGGAAAAACTGGATGGACATTGTCAGACGAGATCTGAAGGACATGGGCATCATCTGGGATGAAGCCGAGGAATTGGCGACAGACAGAGCAGAATGGCGTCAACGTGTGGCCCAATGTGTCCATCTGGATGTGGAATGAACTAAGGTATAAGGGACAGCAGAAGCTTTCCATGTAGGTACAGTATGGTGGGAGGTTGATGCCCATCCTTCATCCTGATCCTTGTCAATCCTGATCCAGAACTCTGGATCCCAGATCCAGTGAATGTCACAATCTCATGATTACGCATGGGAATAATTGCCCTGTCAAATAACTCAGATAACTTGCACTCAGAAGAGTGCAACTCACGCCGACTTTGACATTTGAATGATTTGACCTTGTGACCTCGAGTAAAATGACTTGTACTTGTCATGTACTATCCACCTGCGAAGTTTGGTGTTGATATGTCCTTTGATTTTTTAAGCCTCCGCCGCCAGTAGGCGCCGGCGGAGGCTATATGTTTTCGGGTCGTCCGTCCGTGCCGCTGTCTGTCCGTGCGTCCGTCCGTGATTCACGTGGTTGTTTTATGTTTCCGCGATATCTCCAGTATCTGTTGACGGATTTTCGCCAAACTTTTGTCACTGGAGCATCTCGGGACAGAGATGAACTTATTGCATTTTGGGGTCAAAAGGTCAAAGTTCAAGGTCACACTATCGCGGCGGAGGCGCACAGCACTTGACGCTGCAACTTTTTCTAGTTGTTTTAGAGTCCTGACATACACACATATAATACACATACGTACAGAGCAGATAAATGCCCTACTCCCACGACTACATCAGCGTGAGTAATTACGGCACATCAAGACTAGTTTCATCACTTTTAGCTGTAGGTGGTTGATGTGCACTGCATCTGTGCTGTAATCTTGTCGTCAGATCTGTCCAACAATTTACCAAAACCAGATTTGGCCAGATTTACCAGAAATAAGTAAGTAAGTAAATAAGTAAGATCATTTCTAGACGGAACAGGTTCACACTGCACCGAGCCCCCACTGTCCAACCAAAAACGTCTTTACTGACCGCCGGAACGGACTGTACGGTAAGTCAGCACTGGTGGTAAACTGTTTCATAGCCGGAGAGCGGCAGCTGCAAAAGTTCTGTCACCAAAGGTCCTGTGGGTCCGGGTAACAACGCGTGTCCAACTCTCTGCGGAGCATATTCGTCGCTTACAAGCGTCAGCGACAAGCGACAGTCATCAGCTAAGTATGAGGTAGAATTTCCAGATAATGACCATTGAACAAGTGTGGCAACCTTGAAGTCAGCGAGCTGGCATACCGGTAGCCAGTGTAGTAGACGGAGCACCGGCATTATGTGGTCGCAGCGCCGTGTGCCAGTAACCAGACGAGCGTTGGCATTCTGACTTGACTGCGGCCAGCTCATCAGTCCATCAGAGATGCCAAAGAACAAAGAATTACAGTAGTCCAGGCAACGGGAGACGAATGCCTGGACTAATGTCTTACTGGCATCTTCAGACAGCGACCAGACAGCCGATCGCAGTTGGTGTAGCTGGTAGTAGACTAGTAGAGGGATGCTGGACCTGCTCAAGACGAGGCTGAAATCTTGTGCATCGCTGTATGAAAGCGAGTCAGTAATATTTACTAATTTTCTGTTATAATTCAAGAATTGTGTCTGACGTCGTATGCTGTTGGTG
>Ga0209679_1001258_pt1 | contig 10619 bp, 5 predicted proteins | sample WorMetHEROISLAND_4_FD_187408 | JGI IMG/M metagenome (GOLD analysis project Ga0209679, IMG submission 187408) | Marine gutless worms symbiont microbial communities from Max Planck institute for Marine Microbiology, Germany - Olavius sp. 2 HERON... ...
CCCCCCCCCCCCCCCCCCCCCCCCCCCCCCGAGGATTTCTGTGACGCATTTTGCGTCGCCGGGGGTGACTTGGAGTTTGGACGCCCCTGGCGCGACGCACATATAGCATAGCGCGTTACTGCCATGTTGTGTTGTCTGTCCGTCCGTTTGTCCGTACGTCTATCTGTAACGTTGTGGTCACACAGGTTGGATAACTTCGAAAGTAATTACACGGATAATTAGCTCAGGGTCTTCGCTCCTCGAAGACCTAACATCGGCGATCTAGTCCAAGGGGAACACCCCAAAATTGGGGTGGAATCGGGGTGGGGTCGCTGTTTTCAGCAGAAAATTTGTAATATCTCTGAAACGGAACAAGATACGACCAAGGTTGCTATTTATCAGCTGTATTATCACTAATAGAAAGTTGCATACGTGCTTTCGATTGTTACCGAAATCAACGACCTGGGATGACCTTGAACGGCCATGATTCACTCTGTTTCAAAATGCACGCGTCTTTCGCAGCTCGCCACGAAGAATTGAACAAAGATAGACCCACACTATCAGCGGCGAAGATGTAGCCCCATTATTCTAGTTTCTTGCAATAGGCCTACAAGGTTTATTCGCGGGGGTTTCTGCACAGGGGCGTCAAACGACATGGGGGTAATCGAAAACGACAATTTCAATGCTTTCGGACGCTATATCTTCAGACACTTTAGAAATAAGGCCAACGCTATTACCGGTATATAGTATTTAGTCCTTCTTCGTCGCCTTTCCACTGACCCCACAGTACGTGAGCAACCTACATGTAGGTCCTTTTATGTTAAATTCTGTTTTCGCACATGTACGTAATCGCGGGGGTTCTCTGGAGATGATGCGTCAAACAACACTGTGGTCGAAAACGGCGTTTTTTTCGGTACTTTCAGTGTCTTTGGAAGCTTTAGAAATAAGGCCAGCGTTATTATGTGGTATTTTTGTCACTCACTGTCTTTCAACTGACCCCAAAACAAATGACCTTAAATAATCCTGAATGGCCATTTTAGTAGAATGCTTTTGTAGCATTGTTTTTACTGTGTCACATACCCTGCTGTCTTTGTATTAGGCCCTATCAAGTTAATTTATCGTGGTTCAGCGGACGCAGGCTTACTGCCTCAATGTCCAGTACAATATTAAACGACTAAATAAAATATTACCTGCTTAAGATTAACTGCTTATTCAAATTGATTGCGGCATCGCGTGGTTTTGCTTCCGATAGCACAGCTTTCTTGTTTTCTTACTTTAAAATGGTCAATTTGTTCTTTATTGGACTTTTGTTTTTTTTGTGTGTATTTTCCATAGTTTCTTTGTGCGTCTGATTGTCAGTATCAGTGCAATTGATTGCCTGGAAAGATTCATCTCCGAAATGACCTAATTATGTGTCGAGTTGGATGTAAATCTCTACTCATATTCACTCACTCACTCTGCCAATCGAGCAGCTTAATTTATATCATATCCACTGCACTCTGTCAACTAAACTACGTCTTTACAACGCCTGTATTCTAGCAATCGTCCTATATGCACCTGAATGCTGGACTCCAACCAAGGCAGATCTGGCGCGTCTTGATGCCCTAGATCAGTGGTGCCTTCGACACATACTGGGCATCACTTGGCGGGACCACATCACGAATACAGAGGTCCCGGCTCGCACTGACCAACCGGCTATCAGTGAAACCACACGTCAAAGAAGACTGTGGACAATCCTCGGCTCGGCCATGTATCGAGAATGTCACCTTCAATGGACACATACAGAGCCATCCACTATCCAACACCTGCCTTCTGTCTGGCGAAGACGACCATGGCCCTCTAAATCTAGACAGGCCGTACACTAGCAGTGCTATATGTCGGGTGACGTCACGACTGCCGGCCTAAGCATGAGGACAGCAAAAATGAAATTGATACTGCTGCAGCAGCATCCTGCTAATACAAGCCATCTAGTCCCGGCCTACAGCATGCACTGAGCGAGCTGCTTGTACATGCTCGTAGACTTTGGACTGCAGAGTCAGTACGTTTGAATGCTCAGTGTATATACTGGTCGTCGTCTTTGCATAATCTGTATATGAAGTGTGTTCGTTTGTATCATTTAATATTGTTCGTATAACTTCATTCCGTCGGGCTTGTAACTTCGTCAGTCGTTGGATTACTTGTAGCTATAACTCACTACAGAGCATCTGTGTCGTTGAACAAGGTTCGTATGTCTGTTCTCTGCTCTCATAGTATACTAACGATTTGTATTACTGTTTCAATTAAGAGTTAACGCTGGTTCATGTTCTTGTTAAATTACTGTGCAGTGAGTTGTTGATTACGATTGAATTGCTGTTGATGAATTTATGCTTTGATACAGTTAGTACTGTTATACCACTGTTACTGTTGTAACAATGCATTATAATTTGGGTATTTATGGGAAAAACCGGAAAATGTATTGTGTGTGTTGTCGTTTCAGGATGCCCGAAAAGTGCTGTGTCCCTGGCTGTCGAGGGAATTATCAGGCGACGGCTGAACATGAAGAAGTGAAGGTGAGCGTCTTCAGGTGTCCCAAGGATCCAGAGTTACGTGCGAAGTGGATACGCCTGATACCACGAGCCAACCTGCAGATCCACGATAAGACCGTTGTCTGTGACTCTAGAGGGCTGTGAGACGACCCGGCAGACCCCGACAGGCCTGGCTATACGTCGTGATATGTGACAACTTGGCACTGAACTGGATGCCGTTCCAGAGCTTTGCTGTTGACCGTGCATTGTGGAGGATAATGACTCGCGGCGCAACGCGATGCATGCATGCTGCAGCTGCTGCTGCTGATGATGATGATGATTTCACCAGTCATGTCTTCTATCCATCATGTTTTCTATCCATCTTCTTCGTGGCTGGCCTCTTTCCAAACCGTTCCCGTCCACTCACAACATAAGCCGACATATGCGATATCACGTTCTGAGTGACTTGTTAGGCCGATGTTAAATCGAATACAACAGAAGTTTTTTGGTCAGTCGAATCGGCGGAATGACCCAGCTCTAGTAGAGGGCCAAGCATGCATGCTGTATAGAGTACACAGACGCACAGACCGTCGACCAGCCGAAGTAAACGGCATGTACAACAACATATCGAGCGCGGCACAGCTAGTTGTAGTGGCCGCAGATGCCGGCGGTTTGCCTCCCATTCTCTCCTATCGGCCTCAAGGCCGTATCGCCCAACCGACAATGGGGACCGGTACGTCGCCCGCGCGGTAGTCGGAACCCGGTGTTATCCGCCCAGCTAGCATTACACGTGGTGCTGCAGCCAGCTCGCTAGATACCCCAGCAATCAGTCAGTCAGATGACATTGACGTCAACGGTACGTGGGAAACAAACGCTTTAGTACCGGATAGACTGACATTTGGCAAAGTTTGCATGCATGCAGACAGACTGACAGACGCTAGGAATGCAGTATAATAGTGCTGTAAAGTAATATATGTCATCCAGTCAGCAGTCCGGACAAGTCAACTTTGCCGTCCAGCGACATAGCCAGCATTTTTGGTTTGGGGGCTTAAGCGGCTAAGCCCCGATTTGGCCCCCCGAAGCATATCTCCTTCCCTTTCTTCTTCCCTTTCTCCCTCTCCTACTCCTTCCCTCGCTATCGTTTTCCTTCTCTTTCCGTCTTCTTCCCTTTTCTTCCCACATCCTTCTCCCTGGGGTTCCCAGTTCCTACCCTAAATCTAGCTATGTCTGGGGAGCGCCGTGGCATCGATTTTCGGACATTCTGAGCACGAAAGATTGCGTTTTGAAAATAAGAAGCATAATATTGCATAATGGGCTGAACAATATTTGAGGGCTGACCAGAAATTAGGGAAGGGCTTGACCCGCAAGCCCATGCCTGGCTCCGTCCCTGTTGCCGTCCTTGACAGAAGGATAACGCACACACCATGAAACGTGAATTATGCTAGTTTTCACCGCGCGATGCACGTAGTCCTAGCGCGGTATTGCTATAGTAAGTCGTCCGTCCGTCTGTCTGTCTGTCTGTCCGTGACGTTGTGGTATCCTGGGCGTATATGTTGAGTTAGTTCGAAATTAATTACACGAATAATTAGCTTAGGGTCTTCGCTCCTCGGAGCCACAACATCGGTAATCTAGTCCAAGGGGAACACCCCTAAAATTCGGGTGGAATAGGGGTGGGGTCGTTCTCAACAGGAAACCTGCAATATCTCTGAAACGGGGGAAGATAGAACCAAGGTTACTATTGATGACTAATATGAAGTTGCATGCACACGCGCTTTTGATAGGTACCGAAATCAATGACCTTGGATGACCTGGAACGGCTATTAACTAATATGGTCAACATTAGTATTTAGTATTACTTAGTCCCTTATCTCCTTTCTACTGACGCCAACACACGTGACCTTGAATGACCTTGAATGGCTATTTTGTGTTAAATTCTGTTTTGTGCCGGTATGTTTGGAGCTCTGAAGCCTGGCTTTCGAAGCTTGGCTATTCTTAAACTTGCAATGAATGTTGTCGACGAACTTTAAACCGAAAAGAACAGCTGCGGCATCGCGCGGTTTACTTGCAACAGCAACGGCTTTCTTGTTTTTCTAGCAGTGGCTTCAGCCGGAGCGGGAAGAGAGAACCATACCGTTGCCCCCTCGTTGGTTGCCCACTAGCCATTCTGAATTTTTCTACTCTAGGCCTACGATGTATACGTAACTTGGCACGTGTCCCTGGAAAAGACAATACATGGGTAGGCGCAGTAGTTGACAGGATAATTGGGAAACGAATGACTAAAAGGCGTCAGCGAAATGTGAGGGAATGAGGAGATGACATCGATGACATCTGCATAGAGCTAAGTGTTGTCATGACGTGACACCAGCAAAACAGAAGTTCAGAATATCGTAAACCCATTTTCGCAGAACAGTCGTACGCAGAAGCTAGTAGACAGTCAACGTGTGCTGTATGTGCGGTAACAGGTAAGTACCACCTAGGCAGGGGGCACTTAAGCCCTCACCCTTGAAAAAGGCAAAAATGTGTAAGCATGCTCTGCTCTATCCGAATAAGCTACCAAACAGGCGCATGGTAACCAAAGTACCAAACTAACCATCCATAAAACAGTGTGACTTTGAACCTGAGAATTGTCGTGCGAAAGCGGAAAATGAGTCGGTGGTATGGCGAGGGAGGAAAGTAAGTAAGTAAGTAAATGATTTTTAAAGCGCCAAAGTCTGAATGAACAGAATCGGGGCGTATCTTATTCACCCCAATCTATTGGTTTATATATGACACATTTATACGTCGTATTTTATAGGCTACAGAACAGTTTGTCTGTAACGGTATTGCTCAGGCCAACGCAGCCTACTTCCCTTAGCCGACAGTAAATGAGTAGTACTTAGTATAGGATATAGGAGCAAGGCTCAAAAATGGTGCTGATTGGGTGATGGTATGTCTGCATGCTGCATCCCAGGTCCAATTGTTCGCCTGACACGGACAACGGATGATTGAATACATGCAAAGCACTGCTGGTCACGTGTGCGCCGCAGCAGGTGTTGATAGATTTACCTCCCTGACCATCTCCGCAGTGTAATCGGAGACTTGGCGTTATGCAGTAGAGTGCATGCAGACCCATCATCCATCATACACACACGCTGTAGGTCAGTAAGTAAGCCACTAAGTTTCTGTCATAACTTCACCAAATATTGACCAATTTCCAGATATCTTTCACTGCCACACTCAGCAGTAAATTTGCAATAAAGTAATAATAAAGATTACGCCACATCTCAAACACTTCTCGGACAGCTTCAGCAGCTAGACATCATGCTATAGCAACGAAACGTTTAACTGAACCCTACCAGGAGCTTTACCGCATTTATTAGGGGGGCCAAACCAGCGACTCGGTGTCAGACTAGCAGTTTTAACGCAGAACTAAGCCAAATTGGGGCCAAACTCTCTGCCTCTCTGACGCCAAATAAACTGAATCACGAGAGTCAGATTATTTCGGTCAAACCATGAGACACTGCGAAATATTTACCAAACAGACACGCGCTGAGTACGGTAGACAGACGGAGCAATACCCTCGCCGCAGTGGCGTATAGCCAAGAAAAATTCCCGGGAAGAAAAATTCGTACGTGACAAGCGAAAATGTTGAGACAACGCGTTTAGTATGTCAGTGGGTGAAGAATAGCCTATATACTTGGTACACATAGGGTACTCCCCCTTTACAGCCGATTAGGGGATGGGAGCTGTCTGGGGAACTTCGTTAGCGAAAAGGGTTTGATGCGTTGACTTCGGAACGTTTCTGAAAGACGTTTAGCGGGATACGCAGTACAGCGACACGCTCCCTTGTCTCCTGCTCAAAACGGGGATTTTCATTATGGGATAAGTGGCCTCTGGACTGGAAGCCAAGTGGTCAGCGAAGACCACGGTCTTGCTCTCGAGACCGAAAATTGCGGTCTTCGTCTCACACTCTTGGTCTTGGCAGTCGGTAGCGGGCGTTGGTAATCTGCGAAATTCGAAATGCGAAAGTGCGAATGGTAATTTGCGAAATCCGGATGCGAAATGAGTTAGGGTTAGGGGGTTAGGGGTAGGGTGCGTAGGGTTAGGGTTAGCGGTTAGGGTTAGGTAATGTGCGAATCGAGCTGATTTCAGCCGACCAATCACAGCGCTTTTCGCAGCCTGTCTCGCAAATCACCATTCGCGTTTTGCATTTCGCAGATTACTCTCACCCGTCAGTGGCTGATCTCGGCGTGCTATATCCGTGATAAGCCGTGATTACAATTGCGATTCGAGTACGATACTATACTACGATACGACGATGCCACGACGCATTCGACTACATATACATACATACATACATACATACGAGTTATTTAAAGTGGTCTAATGTTAAGAAACTGCTAAACCACTGTAGGAGAAGACTGTTAGGACTTAGGAGGGGAAAGAACGCTGAAATAAATATGTCTTTAGGCGGGTGCAGAAAACAGGCAGCGTGGGAGCAGAGGTGATGTTGTGCGGTAGACTGTTCCAGAGTCGGCTGAAGGAAACCGGGAAGGCACGATCGCCCATGGTCACCAGCCGCGTTGATCGGACAGTCAGCAGAGTTGACGACGACGAGCGCAGACACCGGTGATTGGTGTCGGCGACACGACGTATGTCGTCAGATAAATAACCTGGCGCCAGACCGTGGAGACACCGGAAACTGAGGACGGCGAGTTTGAAGTCGACACGCTCTCGAGACCGCAGCCAGTGAAGCTCCCGCAGAAAAGCTGTGACGTGGTGGCACCGACTTGTCCGGTAGATTAGTCTGGCGGCGGCGTTGAGCACTGACTGTAGTCGGTGGTGTTGATGCTCCGGGAGTCCGGCGAGCGTGGCGTTACCGTAGTGTAGACGCGGCATGATGAGCGACACCACCAGCGACGTGAAGACATGGTCGCTCACGGACTACGACGGAAGTAATCGAAATTACGATTCGACTGCGACACGACTACGACAAAACTACGACGAAAAAATTGGAATGTTAATTTTTTGCTCGCGTCGTACGCGTCGTTGCCAATCACATGGCAGTAGGCGGGGCACCGCATATGCGGCAGATGACTCATGATCTGCCGCATCTGCGCTTCATGACGTAATAGTTTACGTCATAACAAATGTGGCTTTTATGAACGATAAAGAAGTTGAGTATCTTATAAATTTGTACCAGTCAGAAAGATCCCTTTCGGACAGTAATGACGAATGTTATTATGACGCTAATAAACGTCTGCAGGGTCTGGATAGAATTAGAATAGAGTGTCAATAATTGTCACGTGTCGCCGTGATTGACATTTAGTGACCACGCCCATTTTTCTTGTCGTAGTCGTATCGCAGTCGTATCGTAGTCGAATCGCAATTGTGATATAGGCTTTAGTTTCGAACAAAGTTTCATCATCGCAAGTGGTTCACATAACGATCACGCCGTACTCGAAACATGGCTAAACCGCTAAAATACGTGAGAATCCTACTTACAAAGATTGGAATCGTGTGGACGTTGGTCTCGATCGTGGTCTCGAGCTCTTGGTTCTGGTCTTGAGATTTTGGCCTTCTTTTTATCACTGTTGAAAGCAGAATGTGCACGGGCCTGAATTATTCGGCCCGGTCCGTTTCGCTGACTTCTGCAAGTGTGTTTCAATAAAATTCAGTTCAGTTCAGTTCAGTTTACACCAGCTGAATTTCCATTACCATTTTCAAAAATCAAGAGTTCCAGAGTCCAGACCTGAGCATTACGGAACGCAGTTCGAAACCGACCAGACGGCCATCGATCTACTGAGGTTGAAATGCGCCTTTCTGCGCGAATCTGAGTGTTTGCAATTAGCCTCGGATCGATTCGGTCCGGCACCATTTGCTGCCAGTGCCTACGCCACCGCGTGAAAGCTGCAGTGTTCAGCCGGAGTTACCTTCAACCTTGGTGAAGTTCGTTACTGGCTTTACGACAGCGCCGATGTTGCACGACTGCCGGTACGGAACACAAACAAGGTACCTTGAGGTCGTCTCGAGCTCCGGCGTGTTATCTTGCAACGTAACGGCAACGAAATATACGCCCACAGTAAAACGGGAGCTTTCACAGCCCTGTCCATATTATAACCACGTCAACAGAGTAACGCCTTTCCAATACTTAAGCCCCGCTGCGGTATACGCACTGCAGTAAATACGGACACGTAGCCTATATGCTCAACCACGCACAACAACACAGAGACCCAAATTGACGCCACGTCAAACGCTCTAGCAACCTTGCATAGCTTCGTCGATCTGCCAAACCGGCTATCTCGTAAACGGCTCCGGCTATGCTGCGTATGTGTAGGGGTGTTCGCGTTTAAAACAAGACGCGATCTAAACTTTTAACAGACTATAGCGAGAGAATTTCACCATGACCAGGGGCGCGGTTCTAGCCCAAAAATTCCGCCGCGGTCGGCATTGCCCCATCAGCCCCTTCATCACCGAGTCCACTTATCCGTACTCTGAAACCGAAAAATACATATTCCATATAGGCTTACATTTTTTCCAGCTATAGCATTTGAATCTGGGGAGGGGCGACAAGTGAATCCGGGGGCATGTGCCCCCAGCTCCAACGTAGAACCGCCCCTGACCATGACAACGTACAGTCGTGCTCCCGTTTGCAGAGAAACGGCGCGTCGCTTCGTCTTTTCTTAGTATAGACGATGGCCCACGCCGCGCCGTGCTCAAAAACGGATTAATATTTCACAAAGCAGCGTAGTGAGGCATTTACGGTGAGGTGGGACCTGTAAAGATGACTTTATTGCAAAGTGCAAGTGAAAGAACTTTGATGAAGTTATGAAAACTTCGTTGGTTCCTGAATCCGGATCAAGATCCGGATTTAAGGTCAAGAAGTCAAATGTCAAGGTCGGCGTGAGTCACGTGCCAGTCCTCTAGTTGTAATGCATTTTGGATGCCGTGCAGTGGTCTAGCAGTAGCTTTATTACAGGCGTCTGCATAGGCTAGCTCTGCTATGCAAGCACTGTATTAGCTACGATCGGGATGTCCGTCCGTCTGTCCGTCTGTCTGTCCGTCACACGCTGGTATTGCATCAAAACGACGCAAGCTAGGATCACGAAATCTTCACCGACGGATAGCCCAAGGACACTAGTTTTCGGCATAAAAAATCATCCAGAAAGGGTTCACCCCGAGCGAGGGCGTCAAATGAGAGTGAAGTAGCGAAAATTCGCAATTTTCAGCCAATAAGTCGCCGTATTTCAGAAACGATGCAAGATAGGACCAAAGTTACTATTAATGACTAATAGGAAGTCGCATACGCCCTTTCGATTGGTGCCAAAATCAACGACCTTGGATGACCTTGAACGGCTGATACGCATTCAGTTGCAGAAAAGATGCGTCTTTCTGAGCCCACCACAAAAATTGAATGAAGATAGACCCTTACTATCGCAGCAAAAATGTAGGCCATTGACTCTAGTTTGCGACATAATTGTTTATGCGGATATTCGCAGAGGTTCTCTGGAGAGGGGGCGTTAAACGACAGTGGGGTAATCGAAAACGTCGATTTTCAGTGTTTTTGGACGCTACGTATTCTACACCTTAGGAAATGAGGCCAACATTATTATATAGTATTATTTAGTTCCCTGTCGCCTTTCCAGTGACCCCAAAATATATGACCTTGAATGACCTTGACGCCGTTGACGGGCTATTTGGCGTCAAATTCTGTTTTCGCGCTGGTTTGGCTGGCTGAGACCGCTCGACTTCGAAAAATAATTGCGTGAAAACTAATAAAGATAGACACATACTGTTAGCGATGCAAATCTTTGGCAGGGACTCTAGTTTCTGGCGGTAAAGGATTGTGCATATGTTCGGTCGGGTTCTCTAGAAAAAGTAGAAAGGAGACGTGACGTTAAAGGACAGTGGGGTCGCACGTTAACGCTCGTTTTGAACACCTTTTCTTGGCTGTCGAAAACTATTGCGTACAAGAAGCTCAGCTACCGCTTAGAAGCAGTGCGTCAGCAATGTATTTCTTTGTAGCTAAGTTACTTTCTATCGCGTAATGACCTACAGCTGCGTCTAATCACCTCAGGAGCCTACGTCCGATGATGCGGCTAATTTGTTACGCACATAGCGCATACACTTCAGCATGCGATGTTATAGCACGCGCGC
>Ga0209679_1001259_pt1 | contig 10618 bp, 10 predicted proteins | sample WorMetHEROISLAND_4_FD_187408 | JGI IMG/M metagenome (GOLD analysis project Ga0209679, IMG submission 187408) | Marine gutless worms symbiont microbial communities from Max Planck institute for Marine Microbiology, Germany - Olavius sp. 2 HERON... ...
CTAGCTAGGCGACGCCAATATTAGTCATCACTCCTAAGAAATACTAGACCTACAAATAACTATAATTAAATGGTTATTATTATTATTTACTCTCAACACAAGGCTGAATATTGCAGCGGCTTTTGGTATAAACAGCTGACCACAAAGGGATTTGAAGTGGTCGGAGAACGTGGCTCAGGTTCTTAGACATACCAAGTGCCTCCACCAGTTGTTGAGTTGCCGTGAATTCTGCTGTGCTGTAGGATTTGATAGCAGTTCAGGAAGAATATGCGCGGCTCAGAAACGAGTTTGTAAAGCACAGGCGAGACACTGAACAACAAATACGGATGTTTACAGTATGTAAATTGTGTTCCGGTGCTGTTACCTTTCTTCGTTTTTCATGTCATCTACTTATTTCATGACCTGCTTTGTCCTCCAGTCTTTCACCATTGTCTCGAATGTTATAATAATCTCACTCCAGTGAAGCATGACGATTGAAAAGTCTCGCACCTGTTTATCACATGTACGTCACACACAGAATGCATCGTCGATCACAGTCATGAAATAAGTATGTTTCTATGTAGTCTGGAGTATATTCTGCTCGTTAGACTAACATAACATGCTGCAGACTGTGTTAAAATGTATGCATAATTATTCACACACACACACTCAGTTTTGCTTAACTGGTCCATTTTTTTGGAGCCACTCCAGGTTAGGACGGTCGTCAAAAAAGTAAACTTTTGAGAATAGTTGTGGCAGGACTTCTTACAGGTGACCCTCCTGTCACCCAAACCAACAGCATGAAAACACTGAGGATGAGTGAGTGGTCTGTATAGATTTAATTTTTGTGCCTCTCGGCAGGGCCGGAGGCATTATATTTTCATGTTGTCCATCTGTCCGTGTACGTTTCAGCCATACGTGCATCCGTGATGTTGTTTCCACAATATCTGTGGTATGTGTTAAAGCACTACTGGTAATTACATAATCATCTGCATAATTATTCACTTCATATTATTATCGTGCTGGTCATCTTTCTATTGTGGAGTATATCAAAGATAGCAGGAGTTTGAATTATGAATGCACAATGTAATCTGCACTTTCAAAACATTCTTGTGGTAGTTCTAGTCTCAAATGCAGTATCTTTAGAACATGGGAGCTTTAACTGTTTATTGCAGCTGCTCTCCTGTAATTGACACAGCCATAACATCTTTGACCCTTCGATGCTTTGATGGTGTTAGCTTGATGATGGGAAAGGCATATCCAGACTAAAAACTCATGAATCCAGCAGTTGCCAGTTCGCCTGGTCCTGAAATAACTCCAGAAAAGTTGGCCAAAAATCGAAAGTGGCAGCCAGTGCTCAGCATAGTTCTGTGGTGACAATTAATAGTTTGTCTGTACTTGTGCAGTTGGGTGACGGAAAAGACCAGTGATGTGTCGAGTGGGATATTAAATGTTATTTTGTCCGAGTTGTTGTTAATTGCAGAATGCATTGGCAGCATGTGGTGTCGTGGTGGAACAGCAGCCAGCGGTTGTGATGTTGCCTTCTGGTGTCCAGCCGAACGGTGTTCCTGAACAGATGAACATGAATGCATCTCTTCAAACATCCAGGCTCAATACTAATGTTAACAGTTGCTCACGTACTGCAGTCGTTTCTGGTGAGTGAATCTGGTTTTGGCTAATGTCATTCTGGTAGGTTGCTAAATGTCGCTCTGATATACTCTACAGTGAACGTGAACACTCAGCATAGTCTCTGCCACTGTGCATCTCTGATTCACTTGCGATGTATGTTTGCTGTATAAATGTTTACTGTCTGACTGATTGAACGTTATACTCTCTACATTCAGTACCCTGTTTGTGTGCACCTGTAAGTTTGAATTTTTCTGGAGCGTTGGAGCAGTTTTGATCGGAGGCCATTCCTGTCACCACCAGCAACTCATATTGTTCTCAGCAGGAATTGAACCCTGATGAGCAGTGGGAGATTGGGAGTATAAACACATGTCAACAACTGATGCGTCACAGTACTTCATAGAGGAGCTGTGTAATTTTTCTATGGTATAACCCTTCCACCCGGGGCCACTTGGCAACTGTCCACACCTCAGATTTAATTTTATCTTAACACTAGTGCAATACCAAAGATTTTACATTTACATGATGACAAGCTAAGTCTAGTTTCATTACCTTCTGCTGTAAATAGTCGACGTCTATGCCTACTGCAATAGTGCTTAAATCCAGCCAAAATTTTGGCTGGAGCCAGATTTCACTGTATTTGATGTTCCAATTCAAGACAAGGCTGGAAAATGGCTTTTAAGACAGTTGTGTGTGTTGTTCATTGTTCAGAAGCAGATTGCTCACGTAGTCAACCGACCGGAGATTCCAGCACAACTTTCTATCAATTGGCATCAGACAGCCAGCCTGTTCATCCAGTGATAACTGGCAAATACCAGCATAACGATGCCCGACCTGCTTCAGCCACTGCCACAGTGTCACCTGCTATGCACGAGTCAGTGACCGAACTACCATCCAGCATCAGCAGCTTAGATGCAAGACGTGATGCTATTAGGCAGCAAATGGTGGAGTTGAACAGACAGCGGCTTTTGGCGCAGGCCAAAGTTGACGAACTGCGACTGCAGGAGCAGCAATTTACTCAACAGGTTTCTGCTACACTTCTTATATACATGCAAGGACATATACATGTGAGGGCTTTTTGTTTAGCTCACATATATGAGACTTATCTGATACTTTATAACCAGTTAATCTATTGTACTGGCACAAACAAAATGTTATATTCTTATCTTACGTATGTTGTGCATTTCCATACTTACACCCGGTCACTGCTGCATTGTCATTGATGGCAGTGCTGCTGTCATTTGCAAGCCTTGACCGTTCATTGAGTAGATCAGTACGACACTCGACTGGTCAGGCACAGTAGTGACCAAGTGTGTAATATTGTGATATTGACTGTGTGGTCATTTTTAAGAAAGGGTCATAATGTTTGTGTGAACTAGAAAGACTTAACTCGACATGAGATGTCGAGTATTGTATGCCTCCGACTCTGCGGTGACGGTTCCAGCATATGTGTACATCTCTGTCCCATAATGCAGCATTGTTGAAAATGTGTCAAATAGTGTTAACAACGTTTCAGGATGCACATACAGATGCACACACGCATGGACGAACAGGACAAAAATAGTATGCCTCTAGCCACACTACGTTGGGCAGAGGCATAAAAATGTGTACGATTATGAAGTAGAACATGGTAAATCTAGAGTTAGGCTAACGTTAACGTTGTTGTATTTGTTATGTTACGGTCAGCCTATCAGGAGTGCCCATCTGAGAAGTTTGCAGTTAAGAAAGCAAGACATGCTGATTTCTAGTAAACAGAGAAGATTAGTGAAGAGTAATGCAACTGGCTTGGACAAGCTTTGAGAAGAAATGACGACAGGATTGCCTAGGGAGCACTACATTCGACACCGCAAGGCCATAGAGGAAGAGGGAGACCTAAGAATAGCTGAAGGAGAGAGCTGGAGAAGGAAATGTGGACTGCAGGTTTTAAGTACAGCTGAGAAAGTAAGTAAGTAAGATTATTTCTAGACGGCACAGTTAAAATAGTTCGCACTGCACCGTGGCCCCACTATCCAAACAAAAATGTCTAGTGACTGCCGGAACCGACTGTATGGTAAGTCAGCATCTCTGAGATGTGGCAGTAAACTGTTCCATGGCCCGGGACCGGCAGCTGCAAAAGCTCTGTCACCAAAGATGCTGTGGGTCCGGGTAACGACGCATGTCCAGCTCTCTGTGGAGCACAGTCGTCGCTCACGAACGTCGGCGACAAGACGACAGTCATCAGCTAAGTATAATGCTGAATTTCCAGACAGCAACCGGTGAACAAGTGTGGCAACCTTGAAGTTGATGCACTGGCATACCGGTAGCCAGTGTAGTAGACGGAGCACTGGCGTTATGTGGACGCAGCGTTATGTGGAGGTGGCGGTACCAGACACAGCTGGATTGAGACAAGTGGTTTGTGGCCTATGTTTCACTGGGAGAGAAGGCAGTACCCCGCACATATAGGTAAAGGATTACAAGACTGATGGTGGTGACAGTGAATGACTGATTTCTTTGAGAAATCTGGTATCAGCTAACCCACTTGTCCTGATATTAGGTTCATAATACATGTTTGTTGTTGTTGTTGTGTCACATTAATGCAAACGTATTTGTTGTATGCTTAATAGGAATGGTTGCAAAAGCAAATGTGATGTGTGTAGACATTTACAAAAGTTTCACCATCAGTTTCACCAATAACTGTTGCCTCAGAACAGTCAACAGCAGCATTTACAACCCAGCACGCTCCGGAGCATCATTTGCCCAACACCAATGTATGCTGTTAATGCTTATACATACCACTGTTGTTGACTATAAGAAATGTATGCATATCTTTTTGTAATGTATTATGCTGCATTGTGTATGAACTAAGGCTGTGCCAAGTAACTCAAGTAATGCAAATTACTCACATAGCACACAGCCTTAGTATGAACTAGCCTAGTCTGTTACTGATACAATTATGTAGACATCATAAGAAAGTCTATACATCACACTATAAATTATTAGTATTTTTGTTAAACGTTGTTTCAGTGAAATAGTGTTTATATAGGTCTACGTGTATTCTTACAACTATTCATAAGTGGTCCAATCTTAATTTTTGATACCGAATATTAATCTTACTGCTACCAGTGGTATAAAGTGCTGTAAGTTGAGCTGACATGAAGCACAGAATTGATTTGGACTTTTTTATTATTGGGAAGAAAATCTGTTATTATATTGATTGTTCTTTGACGTCTGTTTGTGGATGAAATGCAGACGAAATTACAAGGACATGATGGTGCTGTAAAACGTATTGTTGTCAATGTTCCACACACTGTAACTGATAATGGTGTGCCTCATCAGCTTCCTCGTACTAGTAAGTTAGTCTTATTCTCATGTTTACACTGCCTTATGTGCTCAGTACTGTATGGTAGCAGGAAGCAGCTGAAACATTACAAAACCACGTTCAATATTTAAGACAACTGATGATCCACCACACTCACCAGACACAAAAATAGGACAGTCATCACAGATTAGTAACTAAAATACTCTGATTAACAGTGTCAATAGCATCGCTAGAATGTACTAAAATATAGCAAACATTAGTAAGTAACACAGTTGCTCATTTTTGTGCATTGTAGTCTATACTAAATATACATGTCGTATGTAATTGATATCTTAAACAGATAAAGACGAATGGCTATTTTGATTTTATTGCTCGTATTTCGTTTATGACATGCAAAATGCACATTTTTTTCTATGCATAAAGTACTAGTGCCTAGTAAAGTCACTTGATAAAATACTGTCATTTTTAGATGCTGGGCAGTGATCGTCAATACTGAGAACATTCATTGCTGTGTGACACAACAGAACCTCCAGCCACTGACCTGTCTGCCTTTTAGTGAGAATGTTCTGTGTAATATGGATTGGTCTTTGACACGTCTTGTTTGACATTAGTTAGCAATGTTCGTTAGTGAAGTGTATTAAAGTGTGGGTATTTTAGTACATCACCATCATCATCATCATCATCATCATTATTGTTATTAGTATGCAACTTCTGATTACTGTACATGATGGAAACCTAAGATAGCTTTTTTGTTGCTGGCATATATTATTTGTTCAGTGGTCATGTTTGAGCTTCAAGAGCATCATTGGATTGTGCTGTAGAAAACGGTCATACGATAGTCTGTGAAACTAATGCACAATAGCTATGATGCAGCGATAGTTGCGATTTGGGACAAGCTCAGGAACTGTTTTTGAAGAAACGATTCTGACAGACAAGCATAAAGGTGCTCAAAGCAAAGTGAAAGTGCAGTAAAATGGTTAAGGATTAAAGTTTTATGAGTTTTTATTAATTAATAAGAATTACTGTAAACAATTCATGTTCCTGGTTGATTTTGTACTGCAGTGATTTTATCAGTTCTTGTTTTTTTCAACCATAGCCGGGATAATTACCAACATTCCTTTTAATTGTTCAGAGATATACACCACGAGTCATAAAAACAAGACACCAGACTCTTGTCAATATCTTTGTGAAATATTGACCAGTTTTCAAAATTCATTCACTGGTACATCAGCAGGAAATTTGCAGTAAAGATCTCACTGCAACTTAAATGCTTTGCTACGCTACCTTGTGAAATATCAATCTCCAAAAGCTAGTGTGAGTGAGTGAGTGAGTGAGTGACTAGTGTTTAACGGCACGTCAACACTGTTTAGAACATTAGCGCCGAGCTTAACCCGAAAAGCGGGTACAGAGTTATCTACAGTAAGGAGAGCCAACGCTACATAAATCTTGCCAATGCTGTATAAATTTCAAAAGCTAGTGTGCCCTTTCAGCAGTGTCTTGCTACACTGCTGAAGCAAGACACTGTTCAAGACACTGCTTCAGCAGTCTCTTGCTGAAATATGTACTCGCAAGAGACCAGACATATGGCAGGCAGCAACATTAGTAGATTCCATTGACCTTCACTCCTGGGTCGACAAATGTCAAACCCATGTAGCACAGTTTTGACATGCAATCGCAGCAACAGAACACTTGTGCAAAGACTGTTTCAGTGTGCTTCGCACTGACGTTTTATTTTTTGTTGCAGCAGATGCATACGTCGAGTCGTGCAAATTTTTCGGTTTAGCTAACGTGAACAGTTTTTTTATTGTGGAATCAATGAAGATAACATCACTCAGCAACTGTTTGAGCAGCTGAGTCTCACAAGGCAGTTTGCTTCAGTCAATTCTTTAGCAGGCCTCCTTTTAAACACTTCAAACCAAGGTCATGGTTAACTAGAAAAAGTTGCACTCGACGGTAGTGTCGAGTGCTGTGCGCCTCCGCCGCGATGGTGTGACCTTGAACTTTGACCTTTTGACCCAAATACGTAATCAGGTCATCTGTGTCCCAAGATGCACCAGTGACAAAAGTTTGGCGAAAATCTACCAATAGATACTGGAGATATAGTGGAAACATGAAAATCTGGGATGCATTCGATCATGCCGTGACCTTGAACTTTGACCTTTTGACCCCAAAATCTAATCAGTTCATCTCTGTCCCGAGGTGCACCAGTGACAAAAGTTGGTGAAAATCCGTCAACAGATACTGGAGATATCGCGGAAACATAACGGAAACATAAAACTACCACGTGAATCACGGACGCACGCACGGACGGACGACCCGAAAACATATAGCCTCCGCCGGCGCCTACTGGCAGCGGAGGCTTAAAAATAATCTAAGATAGTAGATTGTGCTAGTTGGTTGGTGTTGAATGAATTTGTGACTGACTTAGCTCCAGCTTATCTGCCGCAGTTATGTTTTCTTTACTGTATGCACTTAGTCTGCCACTGCTGTGCTTCAGTTGGTGCAATTTTTGAAAACTAATATTTCGTAAGGTAGTGTAGTGACACACTTAAGGTGCAGTGGGATCTGTAACAATCACTTTACTGCAGATTTTCTGCTGAGTATACCAGTGAAGAGTTTGGTGTCTTTTTTTGACTTGGTGTACTATAGCAATTATCCAGCTGTACCAGCTGAAACATTGTAGATTTGTTTTAGGTATTCGTGCGTTTGTGCTCGGTATGTTTCAGAATTGTCTGGAAATGTATACAAATATTTATTTCATTGAATTACTGCAATGTGTGCTTTGGTTCTATTCACTGTTACAGGCTGATTTAAAACGAGAATTTTACTGCTAGTCTCAATGAGCAGACGCAAAGGGTAACGACCAGCTGTCGTTAAAATAAATGTCATATTCCTATCAACGACAGTCAGTGACAGACTGCTGCTCATGTAGTCAATTCCCGTGAACCTCATTTCTGAACAGCCAGGCGGCAGTACTGGGTCAAAATCGAGACATTTTTCTTGCAGACGAACACCACCATAGCCAAACAGAACAGCTTGCAGGAAGCCTCCCATACCGGTGATGAAATTGGTTGCACCGCCCTTGTTCTTATTTTCAGTCCAAACCTGAACACAAGTTTGTACTTTCATTCCACATTAAATTCAGTACTGTACACTAATAAGGAAGTCTGGTTACAGACACCATACTATAAAAGAATGATATTACTGGCAGATTTTGTTAACAGTGTAGAGTGTGAACAGTTTACATGTGTCAAGCTGTTGTATATTAACACTGGACATAGTTTATGCAACCATGACTATTTCCACATTTGACCCGAACACCAGCCCGTCCAATATGAATGTATAATACACATAAGCAACGAACTTTCACACTTTCAGAATAGACTTCAGCTAATAACCTGAAAATCTCCGGCTACGTGTTTGAACATCTCTTTAAAGTCTGCATATGCCTTGTCGTATTCTTTCAGCTCAAGCCAGCCAATAGCATACATGCTATTACTCATAGCTGGTCCTCGCACTGATGTCACCTGCAAGTATTGTCATCATCATCGAAATTCATCATACACCGTGAGTCAAAAAACGACACCAAACTCTTGTTCATATATTCTCCAAATACTGACCGATTTTCCAAAATTCTTTCGCTGATACATTCAACAGGAAATTTGCAATAAAAACACCATTACAAATGTCACCACATTACAGATCCTACCACACCTTAATGGCGTCACTACACTAGTTTGTGAAATAATAATGTCTGAAAACATAGCGTGACCTATATGATGGGCACTTATTTTCTGAAATATAAACTCGCTAGAGACATAGCATATGCCAGGCAGCAACTGCTGTGACAGAAGAAAGTTATAGTAGTAAGTACTATCGACCTTTAGTCGACGAATATCACATTGGTGTAGCCCATTTTCGACATGCTATCCGTCACTGTCGCTCTGCAAAAAGCGTTTTGCTCCGATGTCTTTGTGCTTTGTTGCAGCAGATGCTTACAGTTGATTTTTCTGAGAATTTTTCAGTATAACTGCTGTAAATAGCTTTTTATCACTGATGCAAAAACGTCATTCGGGAAGTTTTTTTGAGCAGCTGAGTCTTACATGGTAATTTGCTTCAATCATTTCTCCAGCAAGCGTCTCTTTAAAACGTAAGAACCAACAGCACAGTGAAAAATGATCTGTATGACACCAGATTGTGCTATTTAATGTGTTAAATGATGAATTTGTAGCTGGTCTTATTAGCTTAATACCATCTACAATGTCACATTCTCTTCAGTATGTGCACACCTAATCTGCCATTGCTGTGCTTTCAGTTGATGCAATTGCTGAAACTTGCTGGCAGCCATGCTGAAAGATTGACTCGAAGGGAGTCCTGGAAAATGACTGTTTGCTACAGAATCATAAGACTAGAAGCAATGCAGTCTAGCAGCGGAAAATTCTTTTCTGTATTCTTCATTAACACACTTGTTACATCAGTTGCATATTCTGAAAAGACAACACTAAAATATCAACTGTACAGCTGCTTACAGGCTCGTATATCTCGAGGTCTTTGCGTTGAACTTCATGTGTCATGTTCCACATGAAAGGAAATCCCAGTAATATGACATCTGCTTGTTTGATTGTTTTACCTGGAAAATATCACCTGCATACTGTCATTTACTGCATAAAAGTTTCAGTTTATCTGATCTTGTAATGTGCAAATATCAAAACCTAGTAAGTGGCATTAAATAAATTACATTGTGATAATAAAATGTGACACTACCATATCTATAACTATGAGGCTTTGGAGGGAATATATCATCATCAGTTTTCACTGTGATAATATGAATGAACAAAACGAAAGGTGGCTGGATTGCAAGCATGAAAAATTTCTCGGCTAAAAGTAAAAAGTACATTGCAGTTATGTAAAATGAGTTATATAGTAGGGCATAAAAGATTTTGCATAATGAACTGACAAAACTGCTTACACAGACTGTTATACTTTTTTATACAAGACTGCAGTGTCTGTAATCTGTATGTCAGAAGTGAGAGAGTTTAAGTTGACTGGATTCATGTACTCAGTGGTCCAAAAAGCCAAGTTTTTGACCGTTTTCAAAATTCTTTCACTGGCACACTTGGCAGTAATTTTGCAAAAAAAGTGATAAATCACACGCTTTGCTACATTAGTTTGTCAACACTTGAAAGTTATGACAAAAACTTGGTGGCATACACCCCATACGTTGGCATAAATTGTTAGGTAAAACAGAAACTATCCAGTTTTTCACTGAACTAGCTAGGCTGTCTTTTTTCCTAAAAGCAAAAGTGTGACACTGATACACAAAATGCACTTGCTTACTACTATTACACATACTACTTTTACATACATACATACATACACTGTGAGGCATAAAAAACACACCATAAATTTTTTATCATAACTTCTACAATACTTGACCGATTTTGATAGAAATTGATGTGCAGTGTCTTGGATAAATTAGCCGCAGAGTACGGTAAAATTTTCCAACTTCACCTAAATAACGTCGCCACACTACCTTGCAAAAACTTGTAGCTGTTTTCGACAAAGTGAAATGGAACGATGTGAATGTTTGCCTTTAAATTCGAAGTTTGCACGAAAAAGTGTCCTCGTAAAAACAAAATCGTTCAACAGACAAACAGTTATTTCAATTAATCAATAATGTTCAAGGTGCTGTCCGTTGGCACGAACATATGCCCT
>Ga0209679_1001260_pt1 | contig 10618 bp, 7 predicted proteins | sample WorMetHEROISLAND_4_FD_187408 | JGI IMG/M metagenome (GOLD analysis project Ga0209679, IMG submission 187408) | Marine gutless worms symbiont microbial communities from Max Planck institute for Marine Microbiology, Germany - Olavius sp. 2 HERON... ...
TTGACGGCAGACACCTCGTCGCACATAAGCAGAGTGGCGCTTGTCGTCGACCACCAACGGCGTGCACCTGCCGTTGCTATGGCAACGTACCTCCCGTGACCGGTGAGCGGCCCACAAGACGCTACTTTCCAGACCATAGATCATTCACCGTATAGATCATCATCATTTTATTCGTTTGAGAAAAAAATGACACAGGTCACTATACATGACAGGAATAGATAAAGAGGGCAGACAGGCTAAAAGAGCTTACGCCTGACTTAAAATCTATAATATAGAATACATACGATAAACACAAACTGTGTTGCGCTATGTGTCCACTGTATAAATAAAGTGGACACGTAACGCAACACAGTTAATACAGAGAGATTATAGTTTAAAACGTTTGAGAAACGAAGATAAATCAATACCGTCTATGAAACGTTTAGAAGCTTAATGCCTTGTTCGGAACCAAAATCGGTAGGCAGTGGACTGAAAAATTTGCACTGTACCTTTCTTCTATTGGCCGGAAATTTTATTAATTACTAGATTTGCACACCCTCTTATTTACTATTAGGGCCTAAGATTGTTGTAATTAGATGGCATGTGTATGAGTGTTGTGCAGGTAAGCACTGCAGAATGAAATTTGTGCGAAAAAATGTAGAACCATTTGCTATAATGTCAGGTGACTTGCAAGGTAGTACAAAATTATCAGTCGGAAAATTTAAGCTTAGATCCAATTCGTCTAGAAAATATCTATTCATTGACCATTATATTTGTTTCCTTTTTTTCATTACTATTTAAATCTTAGCAAGTTTATCTCTGCGTGACTCCCCAGATCCAAATTTGTAAGTAATAGCATTTAACTCACATTTTACTTGATCATTTAACAGATCGCAAAAATTCACAAAGTCAAATGGCAGTTTCCAGCTTCTTTTGCAATTAACAAGCATTCAGTATTGTGAATCCGATAATCTGTTATGTAAATACTTGCAGCTAAATAAGATATAAGCCCAAGCCTAGTTAGTTTGCCTGCACACTTATCTGCGTCGGCGAATAATGATGATTAAACAGGCCACAGTCAGTTTGCCGTATACTCTGCAGTGACTGTACATTTATTTGTGTTCGTGTTCGCGGGATATGTGATGTATTTTTGTTTATTTTGCTTTTTAATGCTGACAAAATAAAGATGAATTATATTAACATGTTTAACGCTGTGCCGTGTAGCTGAGTTTCGAATCTGTTGCTCACTAACAGAAACAGATCGTGAGCCAAGTACGTTAATGTGCGCCACCTGTGGAATGACTTTCGACTCATGCTGGCAACTGTGTCGTCACTGCCAGAGCGAGCATTCAATGCTCATCTACACCACCACGTCTTCCAGCGACCATGTAGGTCGTCCTTTACAACTGATCTCTTCAATCGCTCTTGCGATCTTGCAGACTTTAAATTTGCGTAAGTGTATAAACGCACGCTGGCGGGACAGAATAGGCCTAGCTAATAAATATTTATTGAGAAAAGTGACTAGAAACAGGTGCTGGACCAGATAAAAATATAGAACTGGCTGGGACACACACTCAGAATAAATGATGAAGGCATTGCTAAACACAGGCCCTACAGTGGACACCGCAATGGCGTGAGGGAGAGGGCGACCAGAAGAATAAGAAGATTTTCGCATCGACCGAGGTCTGTTGCCGCAGCTCATCCCCTTTGAGGCACTTTGAGCCAATTAAGCTAATATACATACAGCCCAAGTCGGCCGAGTGGCCGGCTCCGTTAACAGCCAGCGCCTAGGTCAGTATGCCAACAGTCCTGTTACGCAGAACTCGCCGTTTCTTCCCTAGCGGTAACCGTATAACCATCGCCCGCCGGTACTCATTACGCCTACTGACGGAGGGATGGTCAGGCTGAGTTGGCCTGGGTGGATCGGTTAAATATCCGGAACGGTCACCCGTCTCAGTACTAACCCGGCTCGACGTACGGTAACTTCGTTGATGCGCCCAACGATGTCAGCACACAGTTGGTGTAAAAGAGATGATCTTGAGAGATAAATATGGACATCAGTTTTCAAGTACAGCTGAAGAAAGATGGAGATGGGGCGGCAGTACAAACACTACAGGACAGAGATGACTGACCGTGGCCCATATTCCAGTGGAAGCGACAACAGATAAGTAACTAGAGACTCACCCAAGCAATATCCTACTAGCACCCCTACTGCTGCTGTTAGACCCAGGGATGTGCACGAGGCCTTTTTAGTCGACAACGAGGCGAGACCGAGACCAAGGCGTTCAGAGCTCGAGACCGAGACGAGGCCGAGGCGTACCAACTCCAAGGCGAGACCGAGCCGAGGCACTACTGCGCCTCGAGATGGCCTCGAGACCGAGACCGAGGCCACATCCCACATCCACATCATTTCGAGGACTGATGTAGTCCTAAAAAGAAGTGGGGGAAGCCTAGAGCTGAGACTGAACCGAAGTGGCATATTCAAGCATAATTTTATATACGTATCTGCATTTTCTCCTACGAGACCGAGGCGCTTGCTACCGAGGCCGAGACCAAGGCCTTCAGTGTCGAGACCGAGGCCAAGACCAAGACGTTCAGTCTCGAGGCCGAGGCGAGACCAAGGCGTTTGAAATTTCAACCGAGGCGAGACCGAGCTGAGGCACTACTGCGCCTCGAGAGGGCCTCGAGACCGAGGTGTCAAGACCGAGGCCACATCCCTGGTTAGGCCTACTTCACTACTTTTTCTGACTGTGATAATGAACGGTGACTTTTTGACTGAAACTTTACAGTAGCCTCCTCCATATGGTGATCCGGGTTGTCAATATTTTGTATAGGGCTACATTAATTTTGTATGACCTTTCGCTGCACAGCCAGCCAGTATTTGCTGACGGAACTTTGCATGCTGTTGTAGATTTATGGCGTACACGCGTTTTAAACATTTTTCATGAAAAAATAAATTAATTTTCGTAGGAAGAACTACAGCTGACGGCCTCGACGAACGAAGATCATGGAAGCGACGGCTGTGGCGACAGCGTCTTCTCGCTGTCGAGCGACAGCGGAACCGGAAACTGTGACGTCATCAGTTCATAACGCTACCGACCACCGCAGGATCAAAACTGAAAATGCTACAGAAGCTGTGCGACCACTGACACCACCCAGTAACGTAGCCTTAAAAAGTATGAGGGAGGAGCAAATTGGGCGTGGCCAGCGATAAGGCCTTTGCAAATGGATAGGCGTGGTTACCAGAGTGTAACAGTATCACGGAGTCGAACCCCGCCTACGTTACGCTTACATACTAGTCACGATAAACAATATTATGTATGCAGTGAACACTGTTGCGCCACAAATAATACGATACGTCGAAAACACCAAGAAATGGAATGGGATAGTCCTCTCCCTCTCCCTAGCCAGTTATGGGGTCCAGGAAAGTTGTGTCAGTTTATCTGGGATATAGCCCTTAGCGGACGCCTTCTTACCCTCGCCTCCAAAAATTCATGTTTAGAATGGTGGCGTTAGAAGTCCGGGGAGCAGTTGCCCAATAATGGCGACGTCACTGTTATCAAGATGGGTCCATAGAGTTAAGCAGGTGGCGCCATGGATGCCACTTAAGCTGCCGTTAGCTGAACTGATGTATTACTGCTCGACGCCAAAATGTACTAGAATGCACCAAATCGCACATTAAAATTTGAAAAATGGGGATATAAACCCGGACTCCTGACATTTGGCGAAGAACAATTCATCAGTTGATTCGGTTCAACCAATTTCGTTGTCATATTCGTACTCAGCAGGTAATTTGGCCACAAAAAACACTCGTTTCAACAAAAGTACCCCGATTTGCCCAACCCTAGTATAATTCGTCAGACGATCGGACGAAGACAAGCTATACATTATTATGTATAGCCTACACATATCAGCTATACTGTACCTTCTCGATTGTCTACTTGCTTATGAATGAGACAGTCACGTTCAAGCAAAAATTACTGGGAGTATACGTAATTTTCTGTTAATAATACTTACCAAAGACGAGGTTCGTGGCAATGCCCAGCCTGATGGCCGCCCGTTCGGTGGGTCAGAACTCCGGTCCTATTTTTTCGCAGTTTGTGAACCAAAGTACACTGAATTAAGTTTGCCTGTACGGGAGTGTACGTAGTGTGCAACGCCGTTTTCCGATTGACGACGCGTCGACGTCTTGTTGCGTTCGGGAGATATTCGCGATCAAGTCACGAAGTTGTCCGAAATCGCGCCGACATTTTGATGTTTTTGGACCGCTAAATTTCCGGGGGGGAAGGGGCCACCCAGATTTCTGACCGAATTTTACAAATCAGGGTCACCGTCAAACATGTGGCAAAGTTTGATGACGGTCGGCCAAGCGACCTCGGAGATTACGCGGCGAAAAAAAAGAAGAAAAAGATCTAAACTACAGCGGTAAACAGAATGGCCGGCGGCCAGCATAGGTGGCGGGCGGCCATAAAATGTTCATGTTGCTGTCATCAGTCATCACAGCAAAGTCGTCACGAGAGTTCACCCAGTTCGTTTGATGAATGTAGAACAACTCCAGGCGACCGCTAAACCTCAGGGCAGCTATCGTCTACATCCACCATCCCCATTTATTATTATTACTCAGCGGCCCGAAATCTAAGACACATTTACCGTCTCACATAAGGTAGAAGGCCAAGACGGTCGGCCGTAGACAAAGCAGTAACGAGGTACAGCCCGTACCCAAGCTAGTAGGTCTATATCAAAGTGGCTTTCACGATAAACACACAACTGCTCACGGTGGCATTACTGCTGTCCTGTTGTAACTAACCACGTTATTGGCCTCCATCGTTTACAAGCTAGTTAGGAGTGTTATTGAATGACCTTCAGCATTCTCTCAAGGTCAAACATTACGAGTAACAAGTATCACGTGTACGAATTTCTATCTGGTGATAATTATATCCATAGCAGTTTCGGGACATTATATTTCAGCAATAACTAAAACGACCTTTGAAGTCACTCAAGGTCATCAACAACGGTCTTAGTAGACAAAAGATGCTGTCAAGTACTTGGCTACAATGACCGGATGACATGAAGCCATTCAACTTCAGTTTACATATGGAGCCACCAACGACAGTGCACTATACATTATGCCGTGATTACAATTGCGATTCGACTACGATACGACTACGATCCGACTACGACGTATCGCGCGCGCCTGCTACCATTCGACGCGAGCAAAAAAAGATGAACATGTCAATTTTTCGTCGTAGTCGTATCGTAGTCGAATCGCAATTGTGATATAGGCTTTACCTGTCGTCGTACTTCATCCATGTCGCTGATGTATCTACTCGAAAAGGCTCGAGTCGACTTCCTCCAAGCATCTCACAGTAACGTCCTGTCTTATTCTACTGTCAGGTGGCAGATGTCGAGGCTCGTCAGCGACTCCGTTCCAGTTCATCGTCATCATTGATTGTCAGCCGCACCCGACTGTCTACCGCCGGTGACCGAGCTTTTCCGGTCGCCGCTGCTCGTGTCTGAAACAGTCTGCCTGATCTTGTCACTTCCGCATCTTCCGTAGCTGTCTTCCGGTCCCGGCTCAAAACTCACCAGTTTAATATTTCTTACCCTCCCCCTGTGATTGTACAGTGCCTGCGCAGTGACGTTTAGTTGCTTTGGACACTATAATCGTTCTTGCTTACTTACTTATATGGAACGACCAGCCACCTGACGTTGCACCATCGCTGTCGGTCTTCTGGCAGCGTCTGAAGATATTTCTGCCTCCTGTGAGTCCTGTGTGTGTTAATTCATCCGCTGAGCTACATCTGGCACGCTAAATGCTGACGTGGATTTAGCAACAGTTTACAATTTAGGCCTCTTTAAATTATATCTACGCCGATAACGACGACACACATGGTGTGGAAAGAGACAATGGAGATGTATGGATGACATAAAAACGACTACGAAAGGTACTATGGACCAGGAAGGCGCCCGCTTGCTTACTTACTCTACTATAATAAAGCCTAGGGTAAGCCTCGTCTGTGCATAAATATTCATCACTACGCTCCACCGCGCACCGTGCTGCAGCAGGCGCAGCAGCGCCGCGTCCTGCTACAGCAGGTCGATGCGGTGTTAGTGAAGGTTCAATGCCAAGTTTTAAATCGACAACATGAAACGAACTTTGATCACAGCAATGACAGCGTTACGTAAGCTGAAAATCTGAGACGGTAGATCTGTGGGGAATGTCAATGCAAAGTTTCGTTGCGCTCCTGTCCAGTGAAATACCGTATCCAGGATTTCATCAAGAGGCAAATCCATCTCCATTCCGTAGTCCATTTCCTTCCCTTCCCTTTTCTTTTGCCTCCTATAATCATAATCATAACCATAATATTACTCATTTCTAATGCGTGGCTGACTACAAACTGATGTTTCCCTCCCTTCCCTTACCAGGGCCCGGGGGGATATTAACCTGGATTTTTTTTGGAAATTTAATAATATGCGATTTCGCGCATTTTGGCAACGAATCTGTGGCTCTCCCGTTCCCAGTTTCGTGAACATTTTTGTCAGCGCTGAGAGGGGGCTGTCCCTTAAATAAATCTCTGCTCCTGTCAGGCACTGGCCAATCAGTGAAAGTACAAATAATACAGCTTTCAAGGGATCATTCAAAATGTCGATTTCTCGTCCTATCTCAAGTGTACTGTGTGATGTTGTTTTCACCGCAATTTGATTTTAAATTTGTTTTTAACTTGTTTTGTATTTTAGCTTTAGGTTATGTAGGCTTAGTTAAGGCTACTGTAAGTGCTGTTGAGCCTGGTATGTCTTGCCAACTGTACGTTCTTTTATGAGTCACTGTGTACATGTATTTTATTCCTGGCGAATAAATGATGATGATGATGATGATACAAAACTGCCAAAAACGCGATATTCAAATACGTCTTCATTTCATACACCACGATGATGCAGCGCACAGTTCATAATTATATACACAGCGAAAAAACGTAAGGTGACCACAAATCTACGATAGCAAATCGGGACACTGTTCCAGGGGCAGAAGGCACCGAGATCGAGACACCGAAGACGGTAATGTAATGTAAAAAATTTGTTAACGCAACAAAGTTAAAAAAATTAAATCGGAGGTGCGGGGGAGTCGCCAAGTGGTGAGTGCTATGGTGAGGCAAAGTAGTGAGCTTTGAGATGGCGTTTGAAGGAATCAAGTGATGGTGAGACTCTAATAGCAGCAGGTATATGATTCCAGATTTGTGGAGCAGCAGAGGAGAAAGCACGACGTCCAAAATCGGTTTTTATCATGGGAACGTGCAGAAGAGACTGGCTAGAGGAAGGAAGTAAACGACTGGGTTCATGGTAAGATATAAGATTACAGAGATAACGGTATAGGTAACAGGCCTATAGGTATAAACCTTGTCAACATGTGACGTTACATTACATTCAAAGAGGGACAAAATCGGGACAGGGTTCGGAATTCGGGACAATTCAGCGTCCCGGGAGACCTCGTAATTTTCCCGCGACAGGCCGTCAAAATTCGGGACTGTCCCGGTAAAATCGGGACGGATGATCACCTTAGAGTAAAGAAGTTCACGGTTGAGCTGCACCGCAGTCAAATAACAGGTCTGCGGTAAAACATACCGAATTATTGCAGATTAAATCAATTCACAAAAATCTAATACACAGGCCTACAAAGACGCGGTGGTTTATACACAGTGGGTCATGAAATGCAACACTTTTACTTTCATGAAAACTTCGGCAAACAGACCCATTTTAAAAGTTCTTTGACGACTTTCGCATTCTGAGATGAACTGCGGAAATACCTGAAATAAATCCTACCACCTTACATCATATCTGTTGCTGCACTACCTTGTGAAATGTTCAACTGTATAACTTTTCATTCGTATTAGACAGAATAATTTGCACAACGTCAGATTTCAAATTTGGTTTCGGATGATAAACCTGGTTGGAAAAAAATCATGATTAAAAACAAAAGATCAGATTTTTTTTATTTATATCAGATTTTTTTATATTTCCCCCCAAAAATTCGTATTTTCGCATTTTTCAGTTTATATTATGCTGTAGCATCAACATATAGCCAAGCTTGCGGAAAATCTCTCAAGCATTGTGAGTTGCACGTTGCACAGAATTAAAGTTCCTGAACCAGTGACTGTAAAATTAGTCGTCGAAGAGTGGAATAAGTTGAATAAAAGAATAAAGCAATACACTTGCTTCTGTTTATTATAATTTTTCATTGGTAAGTGAAATCATCAGTATGATGACACAAAAAATCAATTTAAAATTTAAATCGCGATTTAAATCAGTGATTTAAATTGCATTGATTTAAATTGGCCAACCCTGTTTCTATTTAACACATATTATGTATTTTTAGCGTACTTATTATTCACAGTGCCGTTGACATCATTTAACGTCACTGGATATTTTGCAACAGCAGTTGCTAAACGAGTGGCACCGACTGAACATGACTCTGATGCATCCACTGACATGCACGCCGAGGGCCGACATTACGAATACACGCTGGCCGTAATATTGCAAATTAATCTGCGTACACATACGAATGAGAATTTACCATCTCTGGGGGATATTTACCGCAACTAAACCATTTTGCAACAATTTTTAATTGAATAATTGCTGTAAAGCTGCACAATTGAACACTTTGGATTCTGCAACAATTTTTGCAGCAACAGATTAAGTCGAGGTGGTTCGTTCTGTTCCAGCTTTCTCTGTAGTCATGTCTCAATACAATAGTAAAAATACTTTAAAAATCGGTCCATATTTGCCAAAGTTATATCCTAGAAATAAAATCCGCACCCTTTTATGGCCCATGGTATAGTCACACTAAAGCAGAAACAGGATTTGCTTTCAAGCAAACTAACAAACACCATATACAGTAGTACACTTGTTAATAATAAACTGGACAGAGCACAGTTGAAGCCAGGCATGTAAGGCACCAACCTCGGACGCTAACCAATCTTTTAAAAAATCTGGCTTCTAACTAGCGCAGCAGAAATGTACCAATCAAAAAGTAAAAAATACAGCTGAGTGAGTAGGGTTTAACGGCACAGCAACACAGTTTAGGTATTAGCGCCGAGCTTGACCCGAAAAGCAGGCAGAGTCCCCTACAGTAAAGGAGAGCTTACGCTATATAAATCTTGCCAACACTATATAAATTTTACGTAGCCCTACTACTGCGTCGCCTTTCAATTCAGCTCCGGCCCCTAAGGGATAAGGTAAGCGCAGAGTAAAAGTCAGTATGATGCCGCTGAAAGAGTGTGAAACGCATTTGCCCACTCAGTTGAAATGATCGGCACTGACACGACTGACAAAACGACATAAAAGCAACGGGCAGAGATGACACGCAATATCTGCTCTCATGAAACATTTGCTTAATGTTGCATGCTAGCTTAGCTGAACTGACGATCTGTTAAGAAGAAGAAGAAGAAGAAGATTTTGCATAGACCGAGGACCATTGCGTGGGAGCTCATCCCCTTTGAGGCACTCTGAGCCGTCGAGGGTTAAACCCAATTAGGCTAGCATACAACTTCCGTTAACATCCAGCGCCTTTAACCAACTGGCTCAGTATGCCAACAGGCCTGCACGCACTGCCAATGACACAAATATTCCCCATGTTTAGTTAAGTTATATTCATACTTCGTTACTTGAACGAATTGATTCGACATTATTTCACTGTCAACAAATGCCGAATTCAAGCACAAAGTTGAAGATATGTGCAAACACAAAAGGTTATGAAAACGTCCGCAGTAGGTAGCAACACACACGTGCAAACAACCACTGTATTACTCTGTAAATTTTAACGGATGCTCACTGGAAATACAATTAGAAAAACCAAAACAACGCCAGTAACGTCAACCAAGAACGCCAGTCAGCCACACAACAGGGCACGGTAACTCAAAAAGTTCACTGGGTCAGAAAATAAATCATCAGTTATAAAAAGTACTACCCCACATTAACATAAGCTTGATCCACGAAGAATACATTAGACTACTTACGAAACTTATGCTGTCAGACGCAGTCAAGAAATTTGTACAAGTCAACTTGCACAAGAAAGTTGCATGTCTGTCACGATTTCTTGTAAGATTCTTGCACTAAATACAGTGCAGTTCTAATGGAGGTCTGATTGGTCAATTGTGTAGCACGGCTGTTGTTTACATAGTTTACATTATTGCTGTGAAGAAGTTATTAACTCTATTAATAATGTACTATTATCTGTTACATTTAATTTTCTAACTTATTCCGTAGTTAATAAATTTAGTAACTCTGTGTATGGAGTGACTGCTTCCTAATTTTGTTTTTTTTGCTAACTGTCACAACAGCTGCCACTTCGTCCACATATCAGCATTACTGGCTGCCATGTTTGTTGTGAAAGTTTCTTGTAGGAGTGTGAGGGAGTGAGCAGAGTTTAACGCCCCATCCGACACAGTATAGGTCATTTCGGAGGCGGTCTTCACAGCCAATGACTTGACTGATACTGACAAACAAAGGAGTACAGGAAAATAGACATACAGAAACTAAATACAAATACAACACAAGAAAATAAGCATACAAAAACTAAATACAAATCAAACAAAGCATACAACCTAAAATACAGCAAAACAAAACTACCCTGGTTCAGTCGCCT
>Ga0209679_1001261_pt1 | contig 10617 bp, 10 predicted proteins | sample WorMetHEROISLAND_4_FD_187408 | JGI IMG/M metagenome (GOLD analysis project Ga0209679, IMG submission 187408) | Marine gutless worms symbiont microbial communities from Max Planck institute for Marine Microbiology, Germany - Olavius sp. 2 HERON... ...
GCTGAATATTCGACTGAACAAAATACATAAAAATTCAACGCATCAAAAATAGTAGGACTATACTTTGAAAAAATCCCAGCTGCGACAGAGGGACATGCACCCATGTTCCCCTTGGCCTTGGCTACTGATCACAACACGCGATAAGACTCATTGTTTGTCGGTTAATTAGCAGACATATTGCAACCTGTCGTGTTTGTTTTGTCATGTCGTTCTCTTTTGTGCTATTTTTTTGTATATAAGGTGTATACCTTGTGAAAATTGACTGTCACAGAAAGTGTATACTTTCTGTGACAATTAATTTTCGCACTCGCTATAGCCTAGCATCGGAAAGTATCGTCGTGCATTGACTGTAAATAGGTACGACGTGTACGTGGTATAGGCCTAAGTATACACCAAACATGCAAGCGCAGGCAATATCCCTAACGAAAATGCTAAAAACTCACGTTTTAGTACCAGGCGCACTTCCTTCAGTAAGAAGCTCGATATCAGCTACTGCTTAGACACACACAGGGTGTCAGCAATGCATTTCTTTGTAACTAAGTTATCTGCGGTCGCCGTAATGATCTACATATATCTGCACCTACGTCTATCACCTCCGAAATCTGCGTCCGATGATCCGGACAGCTAATAACTCCACCAATGCAACCGCAGCAAGTGTGCATGACGCGCGACGTACCCACTGTCGTTTGATGTTTCCTAGAACGGTTTCACACATTAGCCTATTATTTTTCGAAAGTCGCACGGTCGGAGCCAGCCAAACCTGCGCGAAAACAAAATTTAACGCGAAATAGCCATTCAAGGTCATTCAAGGTCATGCATTTTGGGATCATTGAAAAGCTGACAACGGACTGCGTATCGCTATAGGCCTATAATAATGTTGGCCTCATGCTCATCTCGTTTAATTCGAAGAAATAACCAGCGAAAAGGCTGAAAATTGCCGTTGTCGACAACCATATGCACTGTCGTTTGACGTACGCCTCACCCCCTAGGAACCTCCGCGAATATCCACATAAACCTTATACCGCCAGAAACTAGAGTCACTGGCCTACACTTTTGCCGCCGATAGTATGGGTCTATCTTCATTCAAATTTTTGTGATGAGCTCCGAAAGACATCTTTTCTGCAATAGTGCATGCGTATCGGCCGTTCAGGGTCATCCAAGGTTTTTGATTTTGGCACAAACCGAAAGGGCGTTCCGCGTATGCGACTTTCTATTAGCCATTAACAGTAACTTTGGTCCTATCTTGCACAGTTTCTGAGATAAGGCGACTTATTGGCTAAAATGTGAATTTTTCCTACCCCACTCTCATTTAACGCTCTCGCTCGGAGCGAATCCTTTCGTATTTCCGGATGAACTTTTTTACCGCCATGACTATATAGTCCTTGGGCTATCCGACGGTGATGATTTCGTGATCCTAGCTTAGACACAGTGCCAGCGTGTGACAGACAGACGAATGGACAACTCGACTCGACCGTAGCTAATACAGGGCTCTGCATAGCAAGCCATGCTGACACTCGGTAAAAAATTACTTCATCGCGACGTCATCCCTCATGCACTGGTCGTGAAGACGTCTGTGGCGACGTCGTACGACGTAGAACCGTAACTCCTGAAGACGTCGGGTGAAGACTGCTACTGACATCTTGGAACGTCTCGACGACGATGACTTTGTGCAGCTTTTACAGCACCCTCTCCTCACTTTTTAACGGCATGTCATTGGCATGGTCCTCGTGAGCTTTAGGTCCTACAAGGCCTACCCGACTTCGAGCAACACCGCGGGATGCCGTAATCAGTTTGAAAAAGAAAATAATCATAAACAGTTAATATTTTATGTAGCTGTTTAACTGTACGTGACATAGAGGCAACAAGGTCGTTGATTTTAAAGACATAGAGGCATCCATGCCTGCGTCCTGTGAACCATATTTATTAACTTAATATAGGCCTACAAAGACAGCAAGGTACGTGACAATAAAATTAATGCTATTCGTATGCAAAACACGTCACCAGGGTCACTGGAAAGCCAATGAGGGAATAAAATAATATTGTATAATAATGCTGGCAATATGATACGGGCAATATGACAATCCCACAACTTCCAAGTTATCATCCAGGGGCGGATCCATTCCAGTATTTGCCAAAGGGGGTGGACCATGGCGAGCGCGTGGAGCCCCCATGACTCCCTGGTGGGAGGTCATCATGGTCATGGGGCGAAGCCCATCTGAAGCTGAAAGCTTTTCGTCTATTTTCATACAAAAGGGCCAAAAGTTTGGTAGCCTATATAAATAACAGAAAACCCCTATGTTTGGTCCATGGGGAGCGGCCGCCCGGTTCGCCCATACCTGGATCCGCCAGTATTATCATCATAGTGGTTATCATTTTAACGTGTTAATAATGCTTCTTAGCATACAGTGTGCATACAATTGTTATTCATATGCGTTTGATCTCCAGGAAATGTTACGATCTCCGCCATAAACATCAGTTTGACACAGTAAACAACGTGTCACAGTCGTGACGTGTTTGTAGTCATTATTACTTGGCATCACTGAAAGCGACATAGCAACACACGTTACCGTAGCGTGGTATGTTCCTCTGTATCAATGTCTGCATGTATGTCATCTGTCACACTCATTCACCCTGCTAATGCCCTTTGGCAGGGACACTCTCGTGTGGTCCCAAGTAACACTGAAAGGGGAAATTTGGGGGTCGGAACCCAAGTTCATAGTCACAGTCACAGTCAATGCCACTTAATGCTGAATTACTTTGGCCCTTGTTAGCATTATTACTGCAATATTAAATATCAAACTACTCTCCTTCTCGCCCACAACTGCAATGGGTTTTGGGTACCACTGCAGTTTCTACTTACTGTTAAAGTTATATCAATTGGAGCTAACAAATTTCAAATGAAAGCTGCTATTCACTTATGTTCAGAAATAATAACAGCACATGAATAAACTGCAAAGTCTGCATGCCAGTCACGGAATGAAAGAAAACGTTATTTTTAAATACAACAGCACTATAGAACAACTCCAGTCACAATCTTCATTGACTGTTAATAAGTACATTGTGAGATTCACGGCAGTCCAGTACGAGATATGCAGCCTAGCAAATATCTGATTACATTTCAAACAAAATTTAAACCACCATGTGCTGTCCAGACAACTGAATCTTACGCCATGTCTTCTGATGAGATTTTAGTGCCATCTGTAACAACACAGCACTGTCATTGCTGACAAGTTGGCAGCAGCGTGTAGTCAGTAACAAAAGCACGACGCAAATGTACTGTTGTAACATCATGACACCAACACACACACAACTTATAAGTGATAAAGTGGTATCCAGCTTTACAATGTTATTCTGGGACAAAGAGGTGTTCGAGAATGGAGAACACAATGGGACAATGGACACGTTAGTCATCACATTTAGCAAGATTATGTTCATACTGCAAAAGAAAAAAAAACTACACATATACGTTGCTGCTCACTCAATAGATATAGCACTACGTTTGTTGTTTGTTTCATACGGTTTCACAATGTGTTTTAAATGTTTTAGTGTTTTATTTTTCTCTGTCAGACTGCTATTTCTTCCATTGTTCTGCATGTGCGTTTGACATGTGTTTATTAAACTACCGACTTACTTACTTACTAACCAATCCCAGACAACTAATACACTACACTGAGTTGCTACCACCACAGACAGCACATAGCCATTTTCCTGTATACTCCAGCACACACATTTTCTATCAATCCACCATAAAACCAGGAAAGTTTTAAAACTGACGTCAGTATGGATATGTTATGACTACCAGACACAGTCGGTTTTTGTTTAACCAGCCCCAAAGGATAAGCATCCAGTCCCGAAGGATAAACCTCTTGGTATTGCTGCAACAGGCAGGATTCTGCAACAGGCAGGATTTGTCGACTAAGTTGGCTATTAATCAGTTTTTAAGTGCACGTAAAATGCTGCATCATAATGTTAGCAATCCAGTTATGGTGTATATGTGACTACTGACTAAGTCAGCCATCACATGGCCACTGGCCAGTCTTGAACAGACAGTCTGTTTCTCTGCAATACTGGCCATTCACTGTCTACCGCTAGCCAGTGCCAACACTTAAAGGTTAAACGGTTAAAGGAGCGTATAGCTCTTCATGAGACGAGTCCCATCACAGAGCTACGGGGCGTCACCTGCCACGTGGGATCACACAGTGTTACGTGCCACCTGACACAAGTGAATGCGCCCCGCCTTAACCTCAGCCAGTAGGCTGGTACTCGATTTACCAACCCCGGAAGGATGGAAGGCTGAGTTGACCTAGGATACGCGATAATGCACCGGCCGGGAGTCGAACTCGCGATCTCTCGATCACGAGTCCGACGCCCTAACCACTACAGCACCGAGCCGCCTACCAATAGCCAGTGACCTTCACCCATGCTACTGCAAAGTGGTCACCAATTATATCAGGCTCAGTGGACGGCGACTAACGACGATCTAATTCTAAACCAAACATTACCACTGTGGCGAACTGAAATCCACAATACACCTAGTACGAAGTAGCAACAAACATCGTCAACAACGTACACTGGCAATATCGACTTTTCTCTCCCAACATTTAACTTTCTTCTGCATTTCATAAAGACTGGCTTTCTCTTCGACGTATTCCATCACATCAGGAACTTTGTAGTTAGCAAGCTGCTGCTTCAACTGTCGGTTGGTTCGTTCAGCTACCCGACGTTCCTAAAACCACGCAAGCCAATTCAACATCTGTTATTTGACAACTTTCGTAAACTTTTAACAAATGATGTCAACTACTATTACAAGTAAACAAAAACAAGAGATGTCCACACGCCGCACAGACATTGTATGCGGCCGTCCGTCCCGTTGCGTAGGTAAAGTAGGCCTAACAATGGCGCAGGCCTTGTGTGCAGTCGGCGCCTGCTACGCTCGATCCGCCGGCGCTGCCGCCCGTAAGTAAAGATGACGTCAGATTTTGCCATTTTGGAGGTTTTGTGTCCTGTGACCTTGACCTTTAACCTGTCAAACTGAAAACTGGCACTCTACTTACATGAGCCGAGAGAACGTCTATGCCAATTTTGATTTTTCTGCATTTCTTTGTTTTTGAGTTACGAGCCCGTACGGGACAGACGGACGGACGGACAGACGGAGAAACGGACAGGCAATATTTATATTATTATATTTATAATATATTTATATTTTTACTCTATGGAAAAGATGAAAAATGCTGCAATCTGCGAAACAGAGAAAACACGACGTATAGCAAACCTCTTCAACAACTTTTGTTTCATCGTCAATGTGGGCGAGGAGCTCATGTCTGGCCCCGATGTCGGTCTTGATGCGGTCAAGCTCCATTGTCAGCGTGTTGAGCTTCTTCTTGTAAGTGTTGAGTACCTGCAGCGTGCTGCCGGCCATCATCTTCAGCCGCAGCAGCTCCTGGTTCCGCTCGTCTATCTTCTCGACGTACTGTTGATTCTCAATCTTCAGCTGACTGAAGTCCACCTCATGCAGCACCTCTCCCATCTCCTCCTTCTATAACGCATCAATAAAGTTCACTCAGTTTGTTTAATTAGCTGAGCCTGGCTGTCAAGTCTCATCATACCAAGTCTAATTATCAACAGCAGCAATTTCTGCATCAATGAATTTCATTATACTGTTCAGTATCATGTGGTTTCTTCTTCTTTTTCTTGTTTCTGTGGTCACCACGGACTGTAGGGGCCAGCCACAGACCGTCTCCTTTCCACTCTGTCTTCTGTCAACAAACATTCATCTTTCAGATCTCTGCCGCACTACTTTAATCTGTTACTGATCCATCGCTTCCATGTAGATCTTCGCAGACGCTCATCCTCAACATTTTTAATGTTTAACGTTTAATGTAAAAAAGGCAAAAGGCCATACAGCCACTAACATGCCATAGCAGTACACAAAGACATTACACAACATTACATAACCGTTAAAAATCTACTTAGATCAACAGTACACAGATTGTTTTTAAAACTAGCGACAGACGTTGATTTCACAACAGCATCAGAGAGATTATTCCAAACATCCACAATTCTGCAGCTAAAAAACATCCCAAACATAAGTGTGATCAATGAGCAGTAGTCTGGCATCCTGCAAATGTGTTCAAGTATCTGGAGCTTCTTTTGGATTATGTCTACTACGTACTACCATGTCGCCTATTGTTGTAAGCTATCATCTTGAATTGCCATTAGTTCTGTAATCTTGCCACATGACTGCCAATATATGTACATATTAGCACATCTAAAACTCAGTTGTATTTCTTAGTAATAATTAAAGTCAATTTTTTTGCAGAAAACTGTTAAACTTGTAAAACTTTCTGTGATTTCATACTGTACATTTTGTCAAAACTGATTATCTAACAATAAACAGCATTTGAGTAATTGGTTACTTGGTTAAATTACTGCTACTGCCACCAGTGTGTTAATCTCATTTTTCGTGCATTTGTGTCACGTGATATTGTTACATTACTACGTGCTTATACTTGCTTATACTACATATGTGAGGCCCATATTGGAGTTCAACACGGTTGTTTGGTCACCTTCCTTGAAATGCAACATTATCAGTGTTGAAAAGGTACAAAGGAAATTTACTAAACGTCTTCAAGTTCCAGGTTATGGCCACCTTAGCTATGTTGAGCGACGTGCTAAGTTGAACCAACCTACAGACTTTAGAACTAAGAAGACTTCACTATGACCTTGTTGTGTTACAAAATTGTATTCAATATTGTCCATTTGCGGTTCAGTGACTTCTTTGTATTCAGTCCTTTGTCCACTCGTGGTCATCCATATAATCTGCAAATTGATCATGCCCCTGTCAATGTCAGACGAAACCTTTTTGCTTGTCATGTAGTAAATCTGTGGAATAGTCTGCCCGCAGATACCACTGACTTTGGTTCTCTTGGCCGCTTCTGTAACTCATTACATTGCATCGACTTCAGTTCCTTCCTCACGGGGGGTGGATTAGAAGTCCTGGTATATACCCCATAGATCAGTGCACTGTGCAAGTCATTGTTAGCACCCAGTATCTTCGTTTATATTGTCATAATTTGTTTTGTTCATTTCTCTATTGTCATCGTATCGCATTCACTGTACAGGGCAGCAGTTAGTGCTTTATTTAGCCTTGTTGTCCTGCTCATTATGCACTGTAAAATTGTATGTTATACTATTGTTTGAGCAAATATAGAAGGAAGAAGGAAGGAAGGAAGCTTTAGTCTATAAAGTTGTGCATTTTTGCATTAACATTAATCCTAAAACAAAATACACAGTCAGCTTTCTTACACGACAAGGCATAATAATCAGCAAGTTAGCATCAAACATTTTCAATCTTGCACTTACCTGACGCAGTTGCAGGAGAAGTTTCCGTTTCTGAACTTTCAATGCCGTATTTTTTAACCGCAGCTTCACAACGACAGCTTCCTGCATATGTGAACAGTCACTGGAAATACGTAGTAAAGTCAGTTATTTTCTACATGCAAATTCAATGTCTACTAAACATCAAGTTATATGTTTTTAATAACTCATGGCACTGAATGGCCTAAACTAAACATCAACATCAGCTCCTCATTTCAGCATTATTCAAGAATGCAGCATGGCAATCGTGTGCTGATAAGCGCTCGCAACATTTCTGTATAACTGTACAGCAGAATAATGAAAATGCTGATGTTGTGATGCACATCGGCACCAAATGACAAATAAGAAACAATAAAATATCAACAGTAATTAATAACAATGTTGAGAGTCTGCAGTGATAATTAATGGCAAGCAACACATCATTCATATTATATAGTTGTATACTTCTTAACGCGTGCATGTTTCAATAATGTTACAACTGTAATGCCTTGTCACATCAATACAAACAAGCAGTGTCATTTTCAGGCCTCTGCCAGTCACTGATAGATAATATATATGTTTTTCGGTTGTCCGTCCGTGGGTGCTTCCGTGCATGCGTCCGTGCGTGCATCCTGGTAGCACGATATCTAACGAAACGATGGAATTTCACCAAAATGTGGTTGATGATGTAGATCACATGACAGATGAACCAAATAGGTTTTAAAGATCGAGATCGAGGTTGAGGTCAAGGTCACAGCAAGGTCAAATATTTGAGGGAGTTATTGTTGCGGGCTGCGGGCAGATGCAGCAACATCAACGATTGGGCATTTAAGTATCATACATCTAGTATATTGTTAAGATAACTTGGGCAAATGTGGACCAATTTTAATACGCACTTACAGCAGTTATTCAATTCTCAAGTTGTGAAATTCATTTATTTATAGTAAATATCTACCAAACACGTTACGTTTTGGTTTACATGTGAACGCAGATTAATTTACACTGTGACTTGTGTTCAAAATGTCCACCTTCAGCATGTGCATGCTACTTGTCAATGAATGCCTTGATGACGCACTGTTTAATGTGTTTTTGCCTACTGCAAAATATCGTGTCAAACGAGTCAATCAACCGCACTCAGAGAACTAAGTTAAAATAAATATACCGAACAGAAATACCTGTTAGTTTTATCTCCCTAAACAACAAAAGTTTTAGCTAAATATTTGAAGTATTGAAGTGTATTTTTTCTAGGCGTTTTTAGATCGCGTTATCACAGACTGTGGATGTTAGCTTGCGATTTTACTACATTTTTACTGCAGCGTGTTACTGGCTTCGGCCCTTTGCCATTTATTTTAATAAATAAAAAACACATTTGGGGCAAAGTGGTAGGATTTATTCCAACTTTTTCCACAGTTCACCTCAGACTGCAAAAGTGAAAAATTACAAAGAAAATAGTCCGCATTTTCCGAAGTTAGTTACCGGTAAGTGGCACCATCATCAGCGTAATCAGTTTGGCCAGAATGACTACGTTCAAAGCTGTTGGTCCTACCTTTGCTCGCAGCTTGTCTTCCAGATACTTGGAAACTTTCTCTGCATTTGCCTTTCCTGTACGAGGATTGGCAGCACCCTTCACTATATCACGCTCAAACTCATACTCTTCTTTCTTGATCTCTACAAGTCTCAGATCAGCTTCTTCAAGCTTTGCCTACGTCAAACACCCATCAACTAAATAAACAGGACTGTCTATAAGTCACACACTGGACAAACCTTCATTAAGCAAAATAAAAACATTCAGTATGCAAGCAAACACTGTATGCCATTAAACATGAAATTGATGACACAGTGCTATCTCAAGAACAAATGCAATTACTATCGCCAAAAACTCTGGCACAATTCTGCATCACCACACCAAATTTCAACAGTATAGTTAGTTTGCTATGTTACATTTTTATTATGCGGCCATCTCATAGGCACTAGTTGATACCGTTCTTCGTTTTGCTGATATGCAGGTTGTGGGAATTTGTGTTTTGTTTAGCTTCTCTCTCTCTCCCTCTGTCTGTTTGTGTGTCTGTCTACCTGTTTGTCGGGTTTGTCCGTTTGTCTATTTGTTCGTTTTTACCGTGCGATGCACATGGTGCAAAGTGTGTACTGCTATGGTAAGTCGTCCGTCTGTCCGTCTGCTTGTCCGTAACGTTGATGTACCGTGGGCATTAGTGGACTAGTTCGAAGTTAATTACACGAATAATTAGCTTAGGGACTATGCTCCTCGGGTCGATGTTCTCAACAGAAAACCTGCAATATCTCGTGCATCGCATGGAAAAAATATAGAAAAGTCAAAACTGATAAGTGGAGTGCTAATTTTCAGTTAAAAAGGTCAAAGGTAAAAGTCATCGGACATCAAAAACCTAAAAAAAATTGCAGCATATCTAGCGTACATTTACTTATGGGCGGTAGTGCCTGCGGCCCAGGCGCCGCCGACTGCAAACTACAGACCTGCCAACTGACCCGCCACAGGCAGGTCAAACCTGCTTTTGAACCCCAAACCCGCCTGACCCGCCAGTGTCCTGAAAAACCCGACTGAAGTTTGATTGGACAGTTAATGACACTTTTAACTTGCTCGCAATTACAAATTTATGAGGCCAGCTGTCTTTAGAAAATATAAGATAATGACATCCTGAAATACGTTATTTTAAACTCAAAACGCACAGAATGCGTTTGACGGCTAGGCTCCGCCCGGACCCGCTGGGGAGCTTACAGCGCTCTTCCAGACCTCCTAGTTGGATTTAAGGGGAGAGGAAGGGGAAGGGGGAAAGGGTAAAGGAGGGAAGGGAAGAGGATGAAGGGAAGGAAGGGGAAGGGAAGGGAGGGAAAGAAGCGAAAGGGGGTAAGGTAGGAAAGGAAGAGGAAGGAGGGAGAAAGGGGAGAGGGAGGCAAAGGGGAAGGGAAGGGATGACCCGCCTACCTATCTTGCAATGTTGGCAGCTCTGAAACTAGCCTTAAGCCGTTGTTAGGCCTAATTTACTGTCAGTGCCTGACACGCTCAGCAACTGGGCAGACGGTCACATATCATGTCGGCACTTGGCACTAATATACTTTCTTGTTAGTACAGAACATATAATCTACTTACATACATCAGGTCCGTATTCAGAGGGGGGTTACGGGGGTTGAAACCCCCCAGAACTGTGATTTTCATGATTTTTATTAGACCTCTGCTGAAGTCATGAACATCATAATGGCAGTTATAGCCTAGTTGGTCTAAAACGT
>Ga0209679_1001262_pt1 | contig 10617 bp, 7 predicted proteins | sample WorMetHEROISLAND_4_FD_187408 | JGI IMG/M metagenome (GOLD analysis project Ga0209679, IMG submission 187408) | Marine gutless worms symbiont microbial communities from Max Planck institute for Marine Microbiology, Germany - Olavius sp. 2 HERON... ...
GCGAAACTACTGCTGGTTATTTCACTATAGCGCGCGTTTGTGTCAACAGCGGTAAATTACTGGCCGGTTGTCAGCTGTCGTATGCTGTCGATTTCTTGTCTAACGTATAACGATGACAAATGGTGCACGTGCTGACAGCACTGTTATCGGCCCACAAAAAAAACTAAATAGCACCAGACGACGGTTTTTAACGAGAATAAAAATACAGTCGGTCAGTATATACGCTGTAGTTAAAAAAATACCTTTCATTACTGCAGTAGCATATGTCTTTGCCAACAAATTTTCAGTTTTTTGGCAGACGTACACTACAGGAAATTTGCAACAAGAGGATTTATAGTTTCTCCAGCTAACGCGGATGTTTTGACTGTGCTACCTTGTAAATCTTCATCACGTTTCACTGCTGTACGCTGTTTCATAAAGTTGCCCTTTTTGTCAGGCAACATCTCTGTCAATCGTTGTCTAAATTTTATATTTTATAATTTTTGAAAGAATCCTACTTTACCAACTATTCACAAGTAACGCATATAGAGAACTGTGTCGGGAGGTTATTGCTACGGTATGACTCTGGGGTCAGATAATCTTAAGATTTTTTTGTAATTAGCCCCCTGATGTAGGCCTAATCATGGGTTTCAATACGTGGGGACTGTTATGCTGTAAAGAATCATTGATGACCATTGACCTAAGGGGGAATTGGCCTCAAGCTTGTGTAAAGCTCGTGGACGACATTTCAATCGTCTGCTGAAACTTGCGTTATTTCACTTACCAACGTGAATCGGATGCAAAGTAAACATTTTTCACATTCAATATATATTAATAACTGTAAACATGGATCAGATTTTTTACAGAATAGTTCAGCTACGCAATACATGCTAGGTGGTTGTTTGTGCATCCTCTTGTTGCGGATTTTCTATGATGTATGTCTGCCAAAAAATTTACGAAAATTGATTGACAGTTGACAAAGTTTTTGCAGTAACGAATGGGGGATTGTTTTTTTTTGGCTCACCGTGTAGACGAAAGTCGCGAGTGAGAATGGCCTTTGGACTTGATGGCACTTATGTATCGGCTTGCTAGCCGACTAAAGTGATATGTATTTCTTGTACCAAATACAAGAAGCTCAGCTACCGCATAGAAACAGGGCGTCAGCAATGCATTTCTTCGTAGCTATAGGTTACTTTCTATCGCCGTAATGACCTACACCCACGTCTATTACCTCCGAAACCTACGTCCGATAATCCGGCTAATTTGTTACGCAAACATTGAATAAACTTCAGCGTGTGACCGCAGCACGTCTGCATGACGCATGACCCCACTGTCGTTTGATGTCTCCTTTCTATAGAGAACTCCTGCGAATACCCGCATCGTATCTGTCCGAACTGTGTCGGTTGGTTTCGGAGTTTGAAGGACGTCGTCATCTGCGGTCTTCGGGCCGCAGTCAACTAGACGTACCTCGTTACCGTCTTGCAACCATCGGTAGACGTGCGTTTGGCTATGCAGGACCGAAAGCATGGAACTCAAGCCATTAAAAAATCCGGGCCCCCTAACATTTGCGGGCCCTAGGCTGCAGCCTAGTTAGCCTAATGGCTAGTCCTGATACTACCGTGTTTTGTAAGTGTAACAGCTGACCTGTCACCTGTCGCCCGAGAACTGAGATGTGTCTGAGCACTGACCCTCACTACTGTATATGAATAAGTACGACAAACACAGCTCTGCTTCAACGTCGTTCATATCACTGTTTGTTAAGATTTTTCGCCCTCCGCTTTGTATCCTGTAAAACGTATATTCAAGTTGTTGCGTGTTACGTTGGCTATGTATCTCGCTCGATGACCAGAATGTTTACAATCTAGACTGAGTTTGTTTTGGCAGCATTTATGCGTAAATTAGTTTAGATTATGGCTTGCGGATTTGCCTATATTTATATTGTAAATGTAGATGAAACGGGTTGAAAACATTTTGCGTTATTTTGTTATTAATATTGAGTGGTTTTTCCAGCTTAACGCTGTGACATTATTGCGTATGTTGTACGCAACTCTGCGATACTCCGTAAATCTTTATGTATAAGGCCTATTTGTTATTATTTGTTACAACGAAAGTATAACAAACATAAGTAACGACAACTTTAATTCAGTTTAATTCAACTGGCGACGTAGCGACAAAAATATAACTTTCTGTCGAATAAATCAGCCGCTTACAAAATCAATAAATCAAACAAGAAAAAACAGAAGAAAGACATGCACGGATTGTGACTTGTGACTTGTGAGCCAACCAAAATGTATTTTGATCAGAAAGTCACAGTTACTAGTTTTTAACATCTCATCATCGTCAGTATTTTCATATGGCCATGACGATGTAGCCTTGCTTATTATTAGTGGCTTCATCAACCCTTGACGGTTTTGCAGGTGCAACCAGATGGCACAATATTGGCTCTAGGCCTAGGAAGTTAGCCAAAACTTTATACCTCAATCCAAAACGATCTCTCGATAGAAATAACTAAGAATCTATAGCGCCACTGCGTCGGCTTAAAAGAACACAATTCTATAGAAAATGCTATAATACCGTATATCGAGCGATTTAATAAGACCGTCATTAAAACTTAATTACTAAGTTGTTCAAGAACAGACTCAACAGAGTGGTTTTGCCCTAAGCAGTAACACAAACTAATGAGGTCAACTGATACACTGTTCACAGGACTGAGGATGTCACTGTTCAACGGCGCGATTGATGAAGTCTTGGCTTCGATCATTCCAGTCGCACCGAATCTTTTCCTTGAGAATCATCCAGCCCGGTGACGTGTTCTTGGCAGACTTTACTTTACTAACCACTGCTTCTGCTAAAATTACTTGCAGATACTATTCGCTTTATTACGTGTCGCACTTCTCTTTTGTCCTCGAAAATTTTGGTATTTGAACACAAAATTGGCTATAATTTAAATTGACTTGTGTAGGACATACGAAATATGCATAGATTTATTAGATTAATACACAGCAGACTGGCTGAGTGTAATTAGGGTGTAAAGACTGAATTCCAGCCAGTGGTAACGTGCATTACCGATGCACTGTGATGGGCGTAGACTTACTATTAATCGAATCATTCATCAAGTCCAGCAGCGAAATACAAGCTGTCAAAAATAAATAACAACAATAAACACTTCACACGAGTCCAGCAAGTCGACAACTAAAAGTAGCTGTTGTAAACGAAAATTAAACTCGCACTATATGCTTGAACCCGTTAACACAACAGACGCCCGCTGTTTAATGTTGCATTCTTCACGAGTTTCACGAAGGCGATGCCGCCAGTCGACTCATAAACCGGACGGTTTCTCGCACACTCACGTGCTTCGATACTCGGCCCAGTTATTATAGGTAATAATCAGCGATGACACTTCTCGAGGGTCGCCGTAAACGTCATGATGACCAGCTTACCTCCCGCAACTAAGATTTATCTATACCCACGATGACCACGAATTACAGACAACACGAATTTACAAACTATAAAATCTTACGCCTCTTGTCGAACTGTCTTCTTTGGTTGGGCGCCATGCAAAACGAATGTCAGGGAATGAGAACGTTAATATCTGTAGTAATATTGCAGCTTGATCGTTACTTTATGATTAATTAACTTAATCAAGGCCTCAAAACAATCGTGCAACATATCCGATGGATGTATGGCCATTGTGTCCATGTATGCCATTGGAATAAGGGCCACTATTTCGCTCCCCAAAAGCCCCTACATGCTTAGTAGAAGTTCAAAAACAAAAATGAGACTAAACTAATGAAATACACGTTTGGCCTACCAGGTGGCTCAAAAATATCCCACTGGACAAAATGCAATTTCTTGACAACCGATAGACAGTTTTTATCAAAATTTCAGGATTTAGGCTACAGCGGAAGGCGTTTTTAGCAATCTTTGGAAATTTCACCTAAATATTTTCCATTTCTTTAAGAATTAAAGCTTTTACAATATTTTATAACGTATTTCAAAATTACCTCAAAGAAATGGACAGTCACTAGAAACTAGAATGTTCAATGTTCAATGTTCAATGTCGTTAAACAGTTTATCTCAAAGCACGTTCTAAATGTCCATCTCAGCTTTCACACAAACTCTAAGTCTGTATGTAAATTTTTAAATTTGTCTTTTTTCTTCTTTGTTTTGTTCATTGATGTAACGCATTCATATGTATGCTGTGATGTCTGTCAGTGCCAACGGCCTTGGCATCTTACTTGGTTTTACCAGGTTCTAAATAAAAAAAAAGTTCAGTATGGCCTAACTGCTGATGCAGTCCTGCGCTGCGGCAGCTGGTGCCGCAGCAAGATTTTCTTCAGCCCATCAATGTTCTTTGGCTTGTAGTGAAAGTCTAGTGTTCAAGCGCAACTCCCCAGACGTGATAATCAACAGAGCTAACGTTCGCAAGTTTCGTGGCCATTCATTTTTGCCACTACATTCACTGCAGTTTATGGCAATCAAATCTTGAACAAACTACAGTGTGAGCAGGCGCACAGTCCTGCTAGAAAATGAAATCAGACGGTAGAAGAGACTTGCATTCTTTAATAAGTTCATGGGTAACAGCTTCAACGTAATGTTTAGCGTCTACTTTGGCCTTCTCTGGAATGGATAAGGTCATAATTTCTTGGGTTTTACGAATAATTTTCTGCAGCAAATTATTTTAGAAAGAAATAACAATTGTCAAAGTGTTCATCTGTATATATTGCAAAGTAGCATAAAATATTTAAATATTTTAAACTTATCTAAACTTCGTCAGTTTTCCTATGTTTGAAAATCTTTCACCTTTTAATCCTGAAATTTCGGTTAAAAATGTTTGTTGGGAAATTGCACTGTGTCCGGTAGAACGTTTTATTCTGAGCCACCCTGTACGTTATTATGTTGAGCTATGTAATGTTGTATTGTCAGTTAGAATCACCTCCGTTATTCGTGGTTTGGTCTATTCAGTTGGCTTATTTTTGGACACTCAATGTCATTGGGGCCAACGAGGCATTTGACGGCACTGTGAAGAGATATTTTTTACGGATGAAGCCGAATAAAAAACAGCGCTGGCATCAGCTGTCACTTGTCAGCATCATTGTCGCAGTTTTTTTTGTCTGTTATCTGCCAATCTAACCTGACACCTCAAAGATACATACAAAACTGCAGAGACACAACTGCAGCCATCACAGTAGGCCTACTGTGCTGAAGTACAGTAACATTTTTAAAGTTTTTTTCTGGGTTTAACATTTGTACATGTTTTGGTTTGAATGTCAGCTTCTTAAAAAATTGCATTCAACTGACGTAGGCTCAGGCATCGCATCACGCCAACCTTCAGAGGAGTAAAAATCGTAATTACATTCATTCATTCATTCATTTCTTTCAGACGCAAAGGTCCATAGAAAAACGAACAAACAGACAAACAGGCAGACAGATAGACAGACAGACACACAAACAGACAGATAGAGAAGCTAAACAAAAAACACAAATTCACACAACTTGCATATCAGCAAAACGAAGAACGATATTAACTAGTGCGTTGGAACAGCCACGCAATCTACTACCAAGGCCTACTTCAGCGTTATGCATAGGAGTATCAAAGCTAGGTACACCAAGCTGCATAATCATGGCAGTCACACTACTATATTTAGGAAAACAAAAGAATACCTTCAAACATTTTACATAAGCAGACGAAAGTTTACAGATTGCATACGAGCGATAGTTTCTCCACAGTGCGATATCATAACAAGTTAAGCTACCGCTTAGAAACAGGGCGTCAGCAATGCATTTCTTTGTAGCTTAGTTACTTTCTACAGTATATAACCGTAATGACCTACACCAACGTCCGACACCTACGTCCAATGAATCGGCCGATTTTTTACGCACACAGCGAATAAACATATGCTATGTTTATGTGGCTATGCATGCCACAGCAGCACGTGCACGCTTAACGCGCGACCCCACTGTCGTTTGATGCCTCGTTTCTAGAAAACTCCTGGGAATATATTAAGTTTTATATTATTAGAAACTACAGTCAAGCTATATGAAGCGACTACAATATGGGTCTATCTGTATTTAATTTTACGTAATTGTTTTCGAAAGCCAAGAAAAGGTGTTTTAGATGAGCGTTAACGCGCGATCCCACTGTCCTTTGACGCCTTTTTCTAGAGAACCGCGCGAATATCCGCATGAAACTTACATCACCAGAATAGTCATTAGGCTACATTTGCGTAACGTCCGTTCAAAGCCATCCAAGGTCGTTGATTCTGGCACCAATCGAAAGGGCGTATGCGACTTCCTATTAGTCATTAACAGTAACTTTGGTCCTAACTTGCACCGTTTCTGAGATAAGGCGACTTATTAGCTGAAAATTGTGAATTTTCCTACCCCACTCTCATTTAACGCCCTCGCTCGGCGTGAACCCTTTGGAATTTCTCGATGAACAGTTGACGCCAAGACTAGATACTCGGCCCAGTTATTATAGGTAATAATCAGCGATTATACTTCAAGAGGGTCTAGACTAGAGTCCTTGGGCTATCCGATGGTGAACATTTCGTAATCCTAGCTTGCGTCGTTTTAACAGCGTTAGCGTGTGACAGACGAACAGACAGACAGACAGACAGACAGACAGACAGACAGACGGACGGACAACTCGATAGCTGATACAGGGCTCTGCGTAGCACGCTATGCTGACGCCCTGTAAAAAGATATGCAGTATGCCTTAAACAAATTTAACTTACCTAAATGAACAATAAGAACGAGAAAGCCGTGTTGTCGCAAGGAAATCGCGCGATGCCACAGCTGTTGTTTTTGGTTTAAAGTTCGCCGACAACATTCACCACAAGTTTAAGAGTAGGCTAGCTAAGCTTCGAAAGCCAGGCTTCAGAGCTCCAAACATACCGGCGCAAAAGAGAATTTAACGCAATGTCCATTCTAGGTCACGTGTTTTGGAGTCAGTGGAAAGGCGATAAGGGACTAAGTAATACTTAAATACTAATGTTGGCCTTATTTGTTAAGATTCCGACAATGTAGCGTCTACGAAAGCTCCGCAATTTTTCCGCAGATTCCAAATACTCTGCGGATCACATTTCGCTACTCCGCTTGCCACATCTCCGCTAGTCACGCAGTTCACAACCCGTCGCAGCCGTACTGGCAGATAACTGTGATAAACAAAACAGTTAAACTTGATAACGAAAAAGCGTGATAGGTACGTGTATACATAATATACAGGCGCAGGCATAAAATCTAAGGAAAATTTACATAAATCTTGAGAACCACCGCGAATATCCGCATAAACCTTATATTGCCAGAATCTAGAGTCACTGGGCTACATCTTCGTCGCCGATAGTAGGCCTATGGGTCTATCTTCATTCAAATTTTCGTAGTAGACCCCGAAAGACGCACGTGTTTTGAAACACAGTGCGTAATAGCCCTTCAAGGTCATCCAAGGTCGATGATTTTGGCACCAATCGAAAGCGCGTATGCGATTTCCGAATGGTCATCAATAGTAACCTCGGTCCTATCTTGCCCCGTTTCAGAGATGCAGGTTTCCTGCTGAGAGCTGCCCCCACCCCTATTCCACCCGAATTTTAGGGGTGTTCCCCTTGGACTAGATTGCCGATGCTGTGGCTCCGAGAAGGGAAGACCCTCAGCTAATCATTCGTGTAATTAATTTCGAACTTGTCCAACCTATACGCCCACGAACGATACATCAACGTCACGGACGGGCGGACGGACAGACGGACAACTTACGACAGCAATATCACGCTAGCAATACGTGCATCGCGTGGTAAAAACGACGTAGCAGAACATTGGTCCTAGCTGCCTCAAATAAATCGTTGAACTCGATAATGCACGTGGCTGTCATCAGCGAGCGGTGCGATTTTAATCTCTTGACTGGCTAATGACTGGCATGGCGATGGCACGCCATCTCCGCGTCTTCGTAGGCGTCCGTCTCAGAACACAATCCACTAGCATTGTCAGAGACTCGCTATGCCAAACATTCGTTAGATGTCGCATATTATTAATGCGATCTACAGGCTGGGACAGTGATGTGAATGGGTCCGATATCACGATTACCCTCAAACGACTGTTTCGGACTTGTGTGTTACTTGGGTTTTAGGCCTAGGCCTACTGGAAATTAATAGTTGCGAATTCAAACGCCGTTTTTTTCGACGTTGTTTTGCATCTATTCTCTGAGACTTGACATCACAGACGCGTGTACACCTCTGCCAACTGCCCCAAGTTATCTGCGAACTTACCGCTATTGTAATTATCCTGGTGTCATATAGTGACGTCGGTCATCGTGCACTTCTGAAGTGTTCGATTTTGTGTACACTGTGTCTCAATAATAGGGCCCACTCCCTCGTAACTTTGACGTGCGTAAACCTTTTTTTCATAATTTTTTAGGCAGACATATTATACTGCAATAAATTTGCAACAAGGGGATATACAATTCGCCTACCTTACGCTGTTTCTATACTTGCACTAACTTGTAAAACCTTGATCACAACTTTGGACCATTTATCGTGTTCACTGTACATACTGTAAAATCTTAATTTCAGATTCGATTCGTGCAAGTAAGTGAAATAAGTTAACACAACAGCACAATATTACAGCAGATGTTCGAAATGCCATCCTATTAGGTGGCCATAGGTCCAGACCAGTTAATTCTGACGTCTTACGGCAGTGGCGTAGCCAGAGGGAAGTTTGGGGGGTTCAAACCCCTCCCATTGAACATAGATGTGTATTTTAAGGCTTAATAATTGACAAAAAACAACGCTTAATCTTGCATTTGTTCAAAACTAATCGACGTAGCATAAGCGACGACGTTATAATGGCCAACTATACGGGGACGCGGAAAAATGTAGGGATTGCCAATGTAGGCTATGTGTATACACATTACACAGTCAAAGTCATCTGTTACCTATTAGATTCGGTATATGCATGAATTTATTGTTTAGACGTGCGATAAATATCAAATTCGGCCATGCAAAATTCTGTCGAAAATTTTCTGGGAGGAACACGCCCACAATGACCCCACATTAACGAGATTTTGAACCCCCTCCATTACAAATTTCTGGCTACGCCACTGACTTACGAGTCAACATTGCTGCCATCTTGCATGCACAATGAGCCGTGGTACACTGTTGCGTCATCTGCTGTCATAACAACAGGCTTAACTTTAAGCTGATTTCACACGTCAGCCGAGACAAAACTTGCGAGTAATAATCATCAGGTAGGCCTATGATTATTACAAAAATTGCGAAGTTTAAAAAAATGACAAAGATATTGCCAGAATGAAACAGTGACGTTTTAGCAGTGAAAATCACAAAAACTGTAATCAAGATTTTACAAGGTAGTGCAGTTACACAAAACGCGTTAGGTGGCTTAATTATACACAACCTTTTTGCAACTTTTCTATAGTGTACTTCTGCGAAAATATGAAAAACGGTTGAGATATGTTAAAGTTGTCAGCGAAGACAAAGTGGGCCTTTTTTATTGAGACGGTGTATATTGCATCAGTATATCATACTGTACAGGGTAGGCCAAAAAACCGGGGCCACTCTGCATTTTCCTGAATATCTAGAAAACTACCAACATGACTTTTTGCGCACGTCAAGGTCAGTGTATGCTAGGCATGTCTATAATGTGCGAGTTTGCTCACTCTATTACACAAAGTGGCGCCACCTGGTGAATCTCTTACTACTTGATAAATAAATGCTATATTGAAACTGAAACAACGGTTTAGAACTGAAAATGTTTATTTTCTTTGTGCCTATCAATGACTGGTGAAATAATCTAGTTTGTATTAAATAATTCTAAAGGTAACCATGACAACTGTATTTACCACTGTATCAATTATCATCCTGCACCTCTTTTGCGGCGGTTGGAACATCTGTTCGCAGACAGTGCTTGAAGAAAAGTGTCTGCAAATAAATTTAACAATACTAACGCATTCTTACAAGCTGTTTACACTACTACTGGACTGTTTGCGCCAGTAAAACAGACAAGGCAACAGACTGTCTGATTCTACACTGAACTATCAACTGCACAGTTCACTGACTGATCTGTTATATCAAACACGTTTAATACAGCCAATATCTGCAACACATTATACTGCAGCAGCTACACTGGACACCTACATGCTTGAACAGTACACTTGTCAATACTTGGGACTTTCACACACATTACATCACATCATACACAGTGGCCTACACTGGCGCTGAGCAGATACATGGAATACTAACGAAAAACTCGCGTGTAAAAACAACTCGGTGAATATCTCCAAAAAACTACCACAGCAGTTGTACCACAACAGCAGTCAGTCCTTCTAAAAGATTGAAGATTGCTGAAAAATCAACATCAAACTCAACGAAAGCAGTTGCCAACTTGGAATGCAACAGTCCACAAAATAAAACAACCGACACTGCATAAGATCTCAGTTACAAAAGTACAAAATATCGTCAACATTCTCGATACACCCTCAACTCAGCCTGACATAACATTTGATACGGCGTGCATGTTGGTGGGAATTTGCATACGTACAAAGTTCACTACAACTACAACGGCAAATTGTTACCAACTCGCGATGTCCAACGATGACATTAATCTGCTGGTAAGTAGTTCCACTCAAAAATA
>Ga0209679_1001263_pt1 | contig 10614 bp, 9 predicted proteins | sample WorMetHEROISLAND_4_FD_187408 | JGI IMG/M metagenome (GOLD analysis project Ga0209679, IMG submission 187408) | Marine gutless worms symbiont microbial communities from Max Planck institute for Marine Microbiology, Germany - Olavius sp. 2 HERON... ...
AACTGCCTTACTGAAAACACTGGTTTTGGCTTATTCAGTAATACACGGTCGATTTTTATGAACAGCTGCTGCTCACTGTTCATTCTGTGCGTCCAAAAAATTTAGGCCTGCGGGCACCCCTGCCGCACGGCATCCAGACCCCAAAGCATTATGGGGAAATGAAGTGCCGTGCGGCATCCAGACCCCAAAGCATTAAGGGGAACTGAAGACTGACTGGGGAAGATGCAAAGCTCGAAGGGCCGCAGACCTGAAAGGCAAAAAACTGAGGCTGAAAACCGACAGTGGGGACGCGGTTCTTGTTAAAGGCAGCTAGTCCCTTACCACCCACCAGGTGTATGGGGAGCGCTGTACTTTCAGCGCCCAGGCTGGCCTATGCTGACACTGCAAACATTGCTTACGAATTCAGCGCATTATGGTGTGTAATGGACACATTCGTTGAAGACAAGAACTAGAAAAAGCTGTACAGGGCAAGTGTTGCCCAGTGCGAAGTATCGGCCTACGTGCCTAGTTGTAGACGCTGCGTGGCGACGTATTGGAAAGAGCAGACACAGCGGTCACAAAATTGCAAATATCTCCGTTAATTGTCAACGGATTTGAAAACGGATTTCACCAATGCATTCAGCGTATTTTTCTGGTCGTAGTGGAGGATTTTTTTCGGAAATTTTTTTTTGTTTTCAAAATTTGGATGCACTTTACCGCCCTGTAGCGGGTAAACCGTTTGTGCTAGAGGATTTGTTTTGGGCATGGGCACTTCTGTGGTATCTGCCCTAACTGCTGAAACCATTTTTGAAATTATGAAATGTATTTCTGATGTCGATATGCGTGGCCGCGTGCACATGCGGTCAAAATCCGAAATTTTCAGGTTTTTCAATTCTGGCTACGCCCACGATAGAAATATTTCGATTTTTAGACGTCGGGCACCGAGAGTAACTGAGAACACATAAATTAAGCCAAATTATGCTAGTGTGAGGCAATCGAGGGACTCGCTACACCGTGGGACGCACAAAGTGACAAAAAATGTCGCGGCGGCGCCGTGCTCTGAAACCGCTTGAGCTAAAAAGCTGGAAAAATTCACGGAGACGTGTTTCTAGCACACTACTATGCCTGTAAATTTGGTGTAGCCTAAATCGATTAAGAATTGACGGAGATATTCGACAAAAACCGCTATAATGGACAAATTGGTAATTGCAATGTATCGGCTTAGGCCGATACAATAAGTATGTAACAGTACAGTATACGCTAATCTACTGATCTCTATAATTTATTCGTCCTTTTGTTATAGCTTTGTCTACAGCGCTGCATGAGAGAAAGAAAAAGTGGGGTATAGGCCTAAGTTAGCCTATAACTTCTTCAGTTATGCTGTGATTACAATTGCGATACGACTACGATCCAACTACGATTCGACTACGACGTATCGCGTGCGCCTTCTTCCATTCGACGCAATTCGACGCGAACAAACAATGAACATCTCAATTTTCGCCGTAATCGTATCGCAGTCGAATCGAACACAAATCGTAATTTCGATCACTTCCGTCGTAGTCAAATGCGTCGTAGTATCGTAGTCGCATCGTAGTCGAATCGCAGTTGTGATAGGCTTTAGGCGTACAGGAGTCGTTATTTCAGTAAGCGACATCAAAGTACTGTGTTAGCATCATACCTGGGTAAATGCTGGTACACAAATGAGTCAGTGCGTCGGTGGCTTCGCCATAACGTTGCTGAGTCAAGTTAAAGTCATTGAATGAAGACCACGACGGATACTGCAGCGCCTCGGTGAACATGTCGTAATAAGAACAATTGAAGTTTCGTGAATTAGCGGTACAACTGCTCCAGTTGCTGCAGCGAATGACAGCATGCAACATTATTAGCAACGTTGCAAGTTATTTTTAGCTGCACTGATGATTTTAACATTTAAAATATCGGTATTCTCTAGGAGAAAATAAATACAATACTGCATGTGGCCCAGCGTCCAGCGCAGCGGGCCTCCAGAAAGATGCGCGCTGGAGCATAGTGATGAATATTTATGCACAGGAGCAGGTGGGGCTTACCGTAGGCATTACAGTAGACAAGTAAGCAAGCGATGCCTTCCGGATCCATAGTAACTTTGGTACTTGTTATATAGACGTGTCATCAAAACAAATTGCTGTATGCAAGCGTTGCCGAAACAGTCGTACCTGCATAGTGACTGTAGTTGACCAGTGCTCAGTGTCCCAGCTATTAGCTCTCTGTAGATATCCACTATATTGCTGTTCCACACTGTCTCACATCCTATCTCACTTGCAGCACATTTCTCTGTGTATCAGACAAACACACACATAGCCTCACTCAACACACTGTCGCTACCTCGAAACTTGCAACACGACGAAAAGTTAACGCTTTTTGGCGTGGGCCAGTTTCTACAACAAAAAACGTCGCAACTTACTGAAATATTCACGCGTTTTTAAAGAAAATTCTACGCTCAGAGTCGTTCTAAAATCTGAGTTTTAATCACGTTTATTTTTCCAAATCAAGTATTAAATTATTAATACAAAGTGTAATCTTTTCGTGAAAATGTTGCCTGAAGCTGTTCATTGTCATCTGCCTCTAATAAATTCGTAAACAAAGTTTAACTACAAGGCGCTCGTGAGAGTGCATATCTCAGCCAAGTTGACTTTTACAGACGCCACCTTTTCGAAAAAATTAAGGGGTCATGTCTGGACAGTCCCTGGAAACATGCACGTCAAATTTGAAGTCCGTAGCTTTAACTGTTTTCAACTGGTCTAATTGACTGGTCCCCTGCGCACCGACAGACACCCACACAGACACATCAAACGAAAACAGTATCTCCGCCATTCACTCCGTTCACTTGGCGAGATAAAAAATGTTAAAAAAGTCCTGCTCCAGCTAATCCCAAAATTTCACTCTTTTGACATCTGGGCTAACCTGGGCTGGGAGTAATTTAGGAAGACAAAAAGATTTTGGTTAAACAACTGTAATACTACAATTTTCAAGAAATTATATATATGTCAAAATTAAATAATAAACGGATAACGGTCGTCAACGACGGTGGCAGCTAGTTGACAAAGCATTAAGCAAGTATGATTTCCTACTAGTGATCCGTTGTATAAAGGAATAGAGCAAAGTTTGCCAAAATACATGGCGGGGGGGCACGTCAACGGTAATTAACACAATAACGGTTTTCTGATCAATGTTTACGGTTTAACTGTGAGTGTTTCAACCTGTGAGTTTATTCAAAGATAAAAGGTTTGATAGTTATCACAAGCGTGGCAATGCGGTAAGAATGCATTAGCAAATTGTGTGATAAATTACAGGTAATATAGCGCTTTCACAATCTCGGAATTGGCAGCTGATTGGCGTGAACTAATGATACCGCAGCGCATTATGCTGGCATCCACTGCCCTAGCGAGCAATTGGACCCGCGATGCAGCATGCAGACATACCACCTCCCCAAACAGCTACACTAGGCCTTCACCCCGTAGCACAGGCCCCGTAAGCTACTACTCGTTTCACATCCCGCTGAGGGTAGAAGGCTGAGTTGAGCACACAGATCGAACCGCAATGTGAAAGTAAAGAGTCCGATACTCCAACCGCTAGACGACTTACTTACGCACGGTATATGTAATGATGCGGCGACTATAATCAGTTGTCAATATTAACATTTACATTTATATTAACATTTACCGTTTCCACAGATGATTGATACGCCTTTGTAATGAGAGCAGTCTGTTGGCAAGTTGTTCCAGGATGTCCGGAGGCAGTCGAACAAAGACATCTCGTATCCACTGCATCGTAAATCGTCAAGAAGTATCAGTCCTGAACTAGTGCCGAAGTAATTGCGGAGAAACAGCCCTGATCTCCTGCAAGTTATACACGTTATTTAACACCGACTGAGTACAGGCTCTGAGACATTACTCCTAGTACCGTATAATTTCTTTTTTGGAAATGCAGCCAAACTTTTTACCACCTGTGGTAAATTTCACTTCGCTGTCATTTTTGCCAAGTAATGTTATTTCTCTGAGTGTCTTAAGTGTACTGTGTAGTGTTATTTTTGCTTCATTTTAATTTGACTTTAACTTGCATTAGCAATTGTTATCTTTAGGTTATGTAAGCTATTACCTAAGGCTACTGTAAGTGCTCTTTGAGCCTTGTATGTCTTGCCAACTGTGTTCTTTTTACGTGTTTTTATGTACCTGTATTGCTAACAAATACAATGATGATGATGATGATGATGATTGATGATGATGATGACGACGACGACGACGACGTAGAAATCAGCAAACTGGTATCTAATAAAAGCATATGGTTAGAAATTTAACCTTGACAGTGACGGTGATAAACATTAAACAAAGAATACCGTATAATATTATGCATACTTTTGTCAGAATCAAACATCATTATGATGACTTACCGATAGTACAAAATCGATTAACTAAACAATTCCGTATTTATTGTAGTAGAGTACACTAACGTTAGATGAAGAAAGCTTAACAGGATAAAGAAAATACAAACAAAATACCCAAATCCGAGCATATAGCAAGCAACTTTGGCGTCATTGTTGTCGAAACTGTTAGGGCACGCCGTTCCCGGGACTCCGTTGAAGTTAACCTCGAGCCTTCCTGCTCGCGGGACACTGGTTTGACCAACAAGTCGAGCTGATAATAAACAAATACATGACAAGAACTCAACACAGTTTACAACATTTCTCGGTTTGCTCGCATAGCTGTATGGTTACAACAACGTTTTTAGAACTTCGTTTTTGCTAACCAACCATGCACCATTTGAGCTTAAGCCTATATCACAATTGCAATTCGACTACGATACGACTACAATCCGACTACGACTAAACATTGAGACACGTTCATTTTTTGCTCGCGTCGAATTGGTAGGAGGCACGCGCGATACGTCGTAGTCGGATCGTAGTCGTATCGTAGTCGAATCGCAATTGTACTCACGGCATTATACATTGTCCTTGAACCTTTTGCTATTAATGCCGATCCGCATAAATTTTTCACACTTCTCATTTGTTCTTGGCACGTTACTTTGATTTTTTTTATTTAAATAAATATCACTCTAAACTGCTGTGGTATATAGGTTAATTAGGTTGTAACCGCTTAGCAAACTCGCTTGTCAATTGGGAAAAGGCAGCAAGTCCCTTCTCCACCAGCTAAGATGTCTGTGGGAGCGTTGTATAAGCTGAAGCAAACTCATTGTAGTATCAAAATCATCAAGATTTTCGTTTTTGGGATGCGTACGTGCTAGCAGCCAGGCTTGGAAATATAAAGATAATTTTTTAACTATTTTTTGACTAATTTCGACCGGTCGCCTGCTTAGCCCTGCTACAGTAGTAAGTCTTCTTCTTCTGGTATTCTGCTGTTCACAACATGACTCCCATCACTTGGCAGGCGGCAGTCGACGACGAAGAACAGCGGCCACTGCTGCAAGACATCCTTGAAGCAGCCGTCGATGACCGGCGTCAGGCGGCAGTTGACGTCGAAGAACAGCGGCCACAGTTGTAAGACATCTTCGAAGCAGCCATCGATGGGAATCACGTCTTGGGAAAATTGCGGTAGTAAGTAACACTCAAAATTCTGGGTGAAATTTTTGGTGTCCAATGTTGACGGTATGTTGCATTGCACAATTTGTCGCCAATTAACTGTTAATTGTGATAATGTGATACTGATAACATTATTAGGCGGCATTGTTGAAAGCAACTTCCATGTATCTGTGTATGTTTATCTGTGTTATTGCATATTGATCTATTCAGCTTTTCATCGCTGCAAGTTTGTCTCAATAAATTCAGTTCAGTTCAGTTCAGTTCAATGTTACCGTAGCGTGGTCTGTCCGTCTGTCCGTCTGTATGTTCGTCTCTCTGTCTGTCTGTTATTAACTGTTTATCGCCAACAGCCCACTTTGTGTCACTTTATACTTACAATAATTAATTCACACATCACTATTCACAAGAATATGTTCCCTACTGCTTCCACAAAGAGTGATATTTGTGATTTTTTGACACCACAGTCCTATTTAATCGATACATAGCAGTTCAATCGATCGTTACACGACTAACCTGGAATCAGACTGCCGGTGATCTGGTGTAGCTCTACAATAGAATACAACGTGAATAAAATGATTCACTGTGAATAATGTGACAAACTGCTCTGTATGAGACTGTATAACACGAGCGATAAATCAAATGTCAAGTCCAGGTTCGTCAACAACATCACTCAGTGAACTCACGGTCCAGATGCGTAAAATGCAATTAAGAACCCGATTTTGTGGTATTTTTTGCTGTAACAAAGATGCAAAATGTACCACAGTAAGTATGTAAGTAAGTAAGTAAGTAACTAAGTAAGTAAGTTGATTTATAAAGCGCCAAAATCAAAAAGTTGACTGAGGCGCCGGGCAGTGGGTCGCTAGGGGGCGGCAGAGAATGTCAATTGGAAATAGTGTTTTGAGATGTTTCCGAAACGTTGTTAGAGATTCGCAGAGAAGAACGCTATGGGTATGTTTCGCAAACCAGAAAACATACTGACAGACATCATACGTCGGATGCTAAAAGGAAAGACAAAATTTTATAGTTTACACAGAACCAGTGATGTAGTCCTCGAGACCAAAGTCTTGGTCTCGAGGCACCTCGAGGACAAAAATAAAGTCTTGGTCTTGGTCTTGAGACCCAGAGTCTTGGTCTTGGTCTTGGTCTTGACAAAAAAGTCTTGAGAATTTTCAAGACTTTCCAGTTATGGTTTTGGCTAACCGGTGGTAAGTTAAAATCAAGCGTTTTCGCATTCATTATAATATTTGAGTTTTAGTTTAAAGAGTTTTCTGAAAGGACTGATCGAGGACAGTGATATTAGTGACAAAATAGGATATTTGACCTACTGTGTTTATTTTGTAAACAGCTGTGTGTGTAATGTGCATACTGTTGTGTTCATTTTGTGACCATTATGTTAAGCAGTTCAGTGGTCCGAGAAAAGTCTTGGTCTTGATCTTGGTCTTGAAATGAAAAGTCTTGCCTTGGTCTTGGCTAAAATGTCTTGGTCTTGGTCTTGGTCTTGTTCTTGAAAAAATTTGGAGGTCTTGGTCTTGGTCTTGGTCTTGAGACCCAGAGTCTTGGTCTTGGTCTTGACAAAAAAGTCTTATTTACATCACTGCACAGAACTGCTCTAAATTAAGCAATTCACTCACTGACCTGTTGCGTCTCCAATGATCTGGTTCATATCTGTGAACAAACGCAGTTCGACAGCGAATCAACGTTTAACACTCAACATTTATTGACAAGATGCGACAAACGCAAAATTCACTAAAGCGAAAGCAACTAACAACAAAGTAAACAGAAGACATAATTATATACAAGAAAGCCGTGCTGTCGCAAGAAAACCGCGCGATGCCGCTATCATTTTGATGCAGTTTTCCTGTGCAGGAATGTCCGTACTCCGTAGTTTGCAAAGCCGTTTTCCGATTGACGATGTCTTGTTGCGTTTCAGAGATATTCGCGATCAAGTCGCGAAGTTGTCCGAAATTGCGCCAAAACTTTGTTTTCGGTCCGCCAAACTTTGAAGGGAAGGGGTCGCCCAAATTTCTGACCGATGAATTTTATAAATCTGGGTCACCATCGAACATGTGGCAGAGTTTGGTGACGATCGGCCAAGCGACCTTGGCAGCGAAAAAAGACTAAAGAGTAAGACTAAAGAAGATCTAAACTACGGCGGTAAAACAGAATGGCCTGTCCTTACTATCGCAAGGGTGGCCGTGACTAAAAAACTAATGAGAACTAGACGGTGTATAGCCGTGTTGTATAATGTGATCTTCGTGCTATGATGGTTAGCAGAAGCCAAGCTAACCGAGTAAACAGCTTGTATAGCTGAACTTGGCGTTGTAGACGAGCGCTACAAAAGCGTTGATATCAGCAGCCGACGTGTTGACACAAGTCTGTTGCAGAATCCCAGCGTAGCAGCGCAGCACGACTGGCAGAGCGCTGTGTGACACAAAACATCGGTAAGATTTCCGCCGATGAAGTATACACAACAAAAACACACGGTGCAACAAAAAAACGCACATTGAAGTTCGTTAGAAGAGATCTCGTCAAAACGTTGGCCAAAAATCGTCACATATGGTAGCCACTTGCATTTTCAGGGTGGCCACAAAGTTATGAGAAAAAAAATCCCTGAGTTTTCCAGGCTTTTCCAGAGCCATAAACTTACTTTTCCATAGGTTATTGCAACAAAAAGTAAATGTAATAATGACCTTCATCAAGGGTCATTCCACATCAACTTCAGCAATATGACATTTATTGGGCAGTATATAACAGGTCACAACTGCACTCTGACCTTGTCTCTGTTCCTAATGATCCTGTTTACCCGGTCAATAGCTGTTTTATGCATACATATTGGACGACGAACTAAAAAATACTTTGTTTGTTACAATTTTTCCCAGAGGTTGCACAGAATTCCCTGAGAATTCCCTGAGTTTTCCATGTTCAGAGAAATCCCTGCGTATTCCAGGTTTTCCAGGTTTGTGGCCACCCCGTAATGATATTTTATGCCGGCAGGAAAAGGACAACGGAATTAGGCGCAGATGAAGTACTAACTAAGAGTTTGTACCTGCAGCTGTGAAAATACGGCACAAATGAGTCGCACTGCTGTTTCGCGGCTTTGAACGTCGGCGACTGATAACACGACTGATAGACTTCATAATCTGAAACAGAAGTTGCAAAAGTAAGAACAAAAACATTGTGCCAGTCATAATGAAAAAAACAAACACCGACGAGTTGCGTGCTGTTGTTAATTAAACGTATTCATTCAGCTAACTGTAAAACATATCTCCTTGTCAAGGACGATGGTCAGAGTGTGGTGGTGACCTGTTATTACTATTGTTTATTCAAATAAAATATGATGATGATGATGATGATGATGATTGTCAAGTGCTTATAGGAACGCTGTAAGATTACAAAGACAAATACAGGGACGTACCCAGCATTTTTGGTTTGGGGGGTTAAGCCCCGAAGCATATCTCCTTCCCTTTCTTCTTCCCTTTCTCCCTCTCCTAATCCTTTCCTCGCTATAGTTCTCTTTCTCTTTACGGCAGCGCAGTAAAACCACGGCGAGCTGCACGCATGCCACGCAATGGTTTTTTGGCATTTTTGCTGGGTATAAGTGCAAGGAAAGGGGCGATGAGTAAGCTCCTTAATTTGATTTGATGTAACCCATATTGCACAATGGGCTGAACTCTATTTGGGGAGCTAACCAGAAATTTAGGGGGCTTGAGACCCCAAGCCCATGCCTGGCTACGTCCCTCGCAGGGGCGGATCCAGTAAATTGGTTGGGGGCACATTGGTCTTGAGCTGCAGGCGACGAACCGAGACGCCGAAGGCGTCGAGGGGGGTGGAGTCCCCCAGCCGACTAAGGGATCTGGGGTAAGCTCCCCCCAGCAGGGTCTGGGGCACAGCCCCAGCCGAAAGCAATTTTTGAGTATTTCGTGCTCATTTTTTTGCAATTTTACGCCTGTTTTTACTGATTTTGGAAGCTGAATATCATGCTATCACTAAGCCAAAACGCCACCACTGGAGTTTGGGGGTGCACGTGCTCCCGTGCCCTCCCCACTAGATCCGCCCCTGGTCCCTGGGAAAATCAGTGACGGAAGTTGTCGAGTGAATAACACATTTAATCTAGAAATACGTTCTGTGGAGCGAGATCATCTGTCCATGTATTGCCGCTGTTGCATTCAACCCTCGTTAGTCAAAATTTCCAGCCGTCGATGGTCCACAACAATAGTCCCAGTCTTACACTGTCACCGATTGGGTCACGTGACATCATCGTTCACGTGACCATTGGACTGGCAATATATGGTCAATTTAAACCAACCGTCTATCTCGCACGGCTGTCGGGATATGGAACTTCAATGAGTGAGTGAGTGAGTAGGGGGAGTGAGTAGTGAAACGGTTGAAAAAAAATATGTTGCACATTTTGCTGTGGAGGTTTCTGGCGCATCAACACAGCTTAGGTCATTAGTGCCGAGCTTGACCCGAAAAGCAGGCACAGAGTCCCCCACAGTAAAGGAGAGCCAACGCTATATAAATCTTGCCAACGCTATATAAATTTCGCGTAGTCCTACTACCGCGTCGCCTTTCAATGATTCTGTGTTGATGACCGTGACCAATGACGTCATCGGTCACATGACCACTGAATTCGCTATATATAGCTTGACATAGGTGGTCCTTTGAAACCATCGCTCTATCTCGCACAGTTGCTGGGATATTACGAGGGGCGTTCGAAAGGTTCTGCAACTCGACCATAAAGAAGAATGGAAATGTTACAAACTACACTTTATTTTTCAATATAATCACAATTGAGTTCAATGCATTTGCGACATTTTTCTGGCAGACTGTTAATTGCACTAAAATAGAAATCTTCTGTCTGTCCCTCCAGCCACTCCTTGACAGCTTCCTTGAGCGCTTCATCGTCAGGATAGCGGACACCACGAAGGTGAGACTTCAGATTGCAGAACAGAAAATAGTCACTCGGTGCCAGGTCGGGACTGTATGCAGGGTGGTCTAACTGTATGAAGCCACAGTCGCGAACAGCCTCCAGGGCAATCATGGACTTGTGGACTGGAGCGTTG
>Ga0209679_1001264_pt1 | contig 10608 bp, 7 predicted proteins | sample WorMetHEROISLAND_4_FD_187408 | JGI IMG/M metagenome (GOLD analysis project Ga0209679, IMG submission 187408) | Marine gutless worms symbiont microbial communities from Max Planck institute for Marine Microbiology, Germany - Olavius sp. 2 HERON... ...
TGCCTTGGCGTCTTTCAATGTACTCATTGTATTGTCTATTTGTACTGTTTTTCATTATTGTGTTTTCTGATGAGTGCTTGAAAATATCTTAAATAAATAAATAAAACAAAAACACAAGTTTCAATAAGTTTGTTGCTACCAATGATACAGGGTGTTCCAGGAAACCACAAAGTTTTACACATGATAAATTTGGAACCGTTTTCCGTAAAATAAAGATTTTTGCACCAAAATGTTCAGCAGAAAGTACTCTCTACCAGTCAATGCAAAATTTGTGTAAACGGGTTAAATGTTCTGACTGGTACACACTTAAGCCATCCTAGAGACAAATGTTCCTGTTTTTACTGAACCGTCAAACTGGCTACCTAACTCAACGGATCTGAGTCCATAAATTACTCAATTTGGGATGCTCTTCAGCATCTGTTGTATGGTCAGAAGTTCAAAAACATCGACCATCACTGGGACATGATCAGCCATGAACTAATTGAGAATACTATTGACTAGTGATCTGAATGACTTTTGTTGGTCATTTGCACGGTGGACAGATGCACACAGTGAACATCGTTTCTGTTAATAATTCTGTGATCTGTGCTTGTTGTAAACTATTTCTGTCATGAATTGCATTGAAAATGTTGTCGGTATTGATGTTTTTTGAGCAGTTTATTTATTAGGCGCTAAACAAAGAATATTTAACAGCACTGTTCAAGCTTTCTCTTTGCTCGAGTTGTCAAATAATTTCTGAACATTTTGGTGAAAACTGCGTGACTGCGACTCATGGTTGTAAAGTTACGGTGCACTACACTTTGTGCGGTTTTTCTGGAACACCCTGTATGAGTTACGTATGTTAACATGTAATGACAAACATAAGTAACAGACATAAGAAATGTGCACCATAGATCTTATACGGCTGCAGGCAATAGACTCCACAAGTGGAACTTATCGGCTCCAGCTGATCTGATGAATTCTGCAATCGTGACGTCAGCTGCTCATCACTGATGTGACACAATTCCATCCTGACATTTGACATTTGTAACACAACTTACGTACTTATACACAACCGCTACAATTTCAGATAAAACGATTGGAAACAACACGGAATACTGCTGCTTATTTAGAGTTAGAAAGTGACCGCATAATGCCAACTCTATGCAGCTTTCACTAGATAGCGACATGGCAGAGTCCTGCTGTCCTCATGTGGAAGGGTGTCAGTGATCCTGTTCCTGCTACAGGAGTTCTGCATCTCTACTGAAAATGTCCAAGGTCATCAACGGTACAGTCTGCATCAACTGGATGAATCACATTTCCAAGAGTGCAAACATCAGAATTACACATTTTATAGCCTGTCTGCCATCTACTCTTTGTGATCTGTATCACATTCAGCAGAAGTTGAAAACCCATTTTGGCGAGTATCAGTGACAAACACCAAGTGGTTATGTTCTGGCATTTGTTGCAGTTTTGGCGCCGTTTACCAATGTTGGGACTTAAAATTCTGTACTACGGTTAGCACTTAGTAACAATTTGTAACACCTACAACAATTCTTATCAAATTATATCTACCTTGGTACATAACGTTCACAATATAACGTTAAAACAGTGTTTCTTCACAACAGCATTTTTCTTTCATAAAATGTATCAGAAACAAAAAAAAAATTTAAAGAAAACATTAACAGAAATGCTGACAACTGACACTTACTAAAACACTTTGCAAACAAAATGCCAAGGTGCATGTCAAATGCAAACAAGATTACAAATGTTTGCATTATTTTACTTTACTACTAGCAAAGTAAAATAATGCAAGCATTTGTATTTTACTACAATTACTAAAATTCAATAACGGTCATCATCAATGCTCCGTCCTTATTTGCATTAGTGAGTGACGCTTACTTAACTGCTTACTTACTCATGTAAGCAATGCACAGTGACAGAATCATCTAAACATGACACAAACTTAGCAGCACTCTGTCTGAAGACAGTCAGAAGACGTCGATAGCAATCACGCAGCTGAGTCTGCGCTGGCGGGAACGTCATTGGCATCAGTGCAACCAGCTCGTAGATGTAGTCTCTCCATACTTCATCCAATCGACAGTCAATCACGTACTGTTCACAGCAGAATTCACCGTCCACACTGGCGGAATAATGAAGACCAAAGTCTTACAATAACACTACATGCAGGTTCTGTTTAACCAGCCTTTTAATACTCAGTTAATCCAGGTTAGGCCGAGTAGGTGTAAGTAGTCTAGTGGCAGAGTATCGGACTCATAACTTTCAAGTCACGGGTTCGAATCTCATTGCGGGCCATTTGCAAGCAACCTTGAGCAAGTTGCTAACCTACGGTGTGCTCAGGTCAACTCACCCTTCGCGGGACGGGAAATGAGTAGTAGCTTATAGGCTATGGGGTGAAGGCCTAGTGTAGCTGACTCGGGCAGTGGTATGTCTGCATGTTGCACCGCGGGTCCAATTGTTCGTTAGTGCGGGCAATGGATGGCTGCATAATGCGCTGCGGTATCATTAGCTTATGCCAATCAGCTGCCACTTCCAAGATTGTAAAGCGCTCCTTTGCATGTGTTCATTGTGGAGCAGCGCTATATCAAGTACCTGACCTTTACCTTTTTTACTTTTTACCGAAAGGGAAAACGTTTGGGGATTTCTGCAGCAGCTTTTTTGCAGGTCAGATGCCCAGTTTCTGTCGCCCAACTAACAGTAACAAAGCCGTTAACTCTCACAAAGTCATTCTCAAATTACGTGAGATCTACGAACTTCACACACCATCCACAACCTAACCCTGATCTAATTTCATCCGATCAAGTTTACTGTGACAATATATCAAGAATATTTAATCTCTACAATGCAAGTATGATGCGAACAATTGCGAATACACAGACTCACAAACCTGTGCAAGTACTGATTTCCTGACATCAGTTGGTGACCAATGCAAAGTTGATTCATAAGCACACAACTCGACACTAATAACTAAACCACATAAACCAAAATGCTGCAGTTAGATAAAGGTGACGTACTAGAATACTTGGTACTTGTACTTGGTACTTGTACTTGAACTCAAGTACAAGATCTAAGTACTTGTACTCATACTTGAATCCTAAGTACTTGTACTTTATTGTACTTGTACTTGAGACTTGAGTACTTGTTGACAGCAAATTTTGTTTTTTGTACTTAATGCTATATAAACAATGTCTTTGAAACAATATTGAATATTGATTACCCATACCAGTAGATTTCAGGTAGGTTATAGGCTACGTCTGAGCCCGGTACCTTAAGTGGAGTTCAGTCTGTATATCTAAGTACTTGTACTTGTACTTGAGGTCTGAGTACATGATACAGCTCTATGACATACAATATAAAGTGTGAATGGAATACATGGTGGCACAAGGCATTCATTCTGCAAACTAAAAATTTATAAGAATGCTGGGTAAACAATGCTATCAACTAATTTCCTTGTCCCTAACAGGAAAAACAAAGAGGTAAGGATGAAAAATTTGCAATACCAATGTTATTCGTCATTAATATTCTATGTTAGAAGCTAAAAAAGCTGTGTATAGCTCTTCATGGGAATCCATCTCAGAGCTTGCCATATGGGATCACACAGTGTTACCTGCCACCCGACACAAGTGAACGCGCCCCGCCTTAACCCCAGCCAGACAGGCCGGTACTCGATTTACCTACCCCAGAGGGATAGAAGGCTGAGTTGATCTAGGTAGCTTGATAGCGGCCCGACCGGGAATCGAACCCACGACTGCTTGATCGCAAGTCTGGAAGCCCTACCGTTACGCCACCAAGACACCCGTATGTACGTCATCGCTGAAGTTACAGTTAAACCCAGTGCAACAAAGTGCATGAGGCATCAGCAGTTCAGCACACCTACTAGCAGTCACTGCTCTCACCGGCAGTAGTATGCTGAATAACATCACTGTCTTCATAACCATGTTTGAAAGTTGACATGTTCTGCTCACTTTCAGATAACGTCTGCGTCTGTGACACATACAAGCAACAAATACTGCACTAATAAGTTGTGTCTATTTCTCATGTTTTACTACAGTGTTCTTCTTTGTCTCCACTCCATATCAAAACACTGTGAGGCACTTCACAGTTACAAAAACGATTAAAAGTGATTAAAATATCACAGAAGAATGTACAAAGTACAGCTAAGCATCGACTTTCAACAAAAATGAAAAAATAAATTAGTTTACCTGACCCTTAATACGAAATTTAAAAGTTTCTTGAGGAATGCCTTGTCTTGCCTCATCTGTGTATCGCTTTTTTAATGCTGACATGGTGTTCTAAGCACGCAACAACAGGCACTTCACACAACTGCTATGTACATGCTAATAATATACAAATCCAGTGACTGTTCATAATTAGTTGAAAATAATTAAGCAGAAATATGTGAATACATTCTCTTATTGACATGCTAGTTACACTTAGACCAAGGGAGAAAGTAAGTAATTTCAATAGGTAAATGACAAGAGTTACAGCACATTTACATATGGTACTTATGTCAAAAGTACAGACACCAAAATAAAATGCTGATATATGTTTTCTGTGTCATGTGAAACAAACATTTGCAAACAAACAGTTTTCATGGTCACTACAATAATCAGCAGCTGTCAATAGAGTGATGTTGTGTCCTCAAACAAACTGTTAATCAGAGAACATGCGGTAGGATTGTCACGTTTTATTTTTGGCTGTTTACAGGAATTACAATATTAAATGAAGAATCCTGTAAAAAATTGCTGGATCCCGATCACAATCCAGATCCGGGGTACCCTCAATCTGGATTGTGATTGGATCGCCACCAAAATCTAATAGATATTCCTTGAGCCACGCCTCACCCCTCCAAAAATCGCATCAAAATCGGTTCACAACTTGCTGAGATACAGTGATACAGTGATACACTGCAAAATGTCAGTTAATGCCCTGTCTGCTAACAGCAAAGAATCATGCAAAAGTGATAGGCAGCATCGCTGCAACAAAGATGTTAATATCTAGCTAACACTAGTAAAGATGTTCCACTGTTTGCGGTGGCTGACTGATCATGGCAATTGGGGGTTCTGACCCCCATCTAACACAATTTTACTTGGGGCCGTGCAAGTGTCCCTGCCAAATGGCATCTCATTGCGTCCAATAGCTTTAGCAGGGTGCACAAGTGTGACAGACATACAGAAAGACAGTCAGATAGACAGACGAACCACGCGTGGATACATCTGTCTCAATAGGTGAAATTGCTGATGCGATGCCGCCTAAAATGATTCAGGATCCACAAAAGAAACTGGATCGTCAACAAAATACAACTGGCTGGTCCTTGGGCCATGCCCCGCCCCTCCAAAAAATTTCGTCAAAATCCGTTCATAACTTTTTGGGATATTCTGCATGCACATACACACACACACACAACGTGGAGGTAATGATTAGAAAACCACAAAGACATAAAAGCCAATGGAATGATACTACAATTAAAACAACAATTTAATATGATGTACAAACAGAACTGTGGAAATGTCGGTAGAAATTGTATGTACAAAATAATGTTGCAGAAACATTTCAGCCACAAACCTTAATATTGGGACAGGAGCTAAGAACGGCATCAAGCATCATCAGGTAAACTGTAAACATGTAGCTGTAAAGGTTCTTCATCAGCTTCACCATCTGCACCAACATCAGCAGCAGCAGCAGCAACAACGACAATAACAATAACAATGATGTGTTTATTATCACCATTATCACATGCAACGTAGTAAACAACAAGCAGCCACTCAGAATAGCGTTGCACGATAAAACAACAACAGGCACAATGGATGGTACATGCACAACCAGACATAACTCTATGTTTAGTATAGACATTAGACTCACAAACATGTAAACATTCAAATGCTCCAGTACAACACCTTGATATTGTAACCATCTGTTTAACTCCATATCATTCACATAGGCCCATCAAAAGGGAGAAGGGGGTTAGTTTTCCCGAGCCCCACGACGTTCGGGGGCCCCGCCATTGCAACAATGCAACCTCCAGGCTCCAGTCCCCTCCCCTGTCCTCTAGCTGACAAAAGATGGCAAGATGTTTCAGTCTGAATGAGGTTGTGATAGGGCCCCGCGAGAATGGTTTCCCGGGTCCCACTGTGGCTCTCGACGGGCCTGCTTTCACATTGTACTAAAACCATGAATCTGCAGTAAAAGACGCCTTTCAAAGGTTCCAACAACATGCAGACGCTTCAAAATGCAAAAAAAACATTCACCTGTTACTCTTGTTGTACTTTAACTTGATCAATTTTTATGTAAACACTAAACAGCTCAATACTTTTACTCTGTTGCAATAATTCAAGTGTCTCTACTTTCACTGTCTTCAATAATTTTGTAAAATAATAACCACAGCCCTGTTTCATCAAAGCCAATGATACAAATTGTAACGAAGCCCGCAGTTAGTGTTATTACAAGGATCAGTAAAACAGCTAAGATGTTTATTACACAAAGGCAGACTTCAGTGCTATATAAATCATTTACTTACTTACTTACTTACTTACTTACTTACTTACTTACTTACTTACAACGAAGATGTTTATTACATAAGGCGTCATGCAAGAATTACTGGAAGAGTCAAACTGCGACTGAATATGAAGATAGCTCATGCCTCAATGTATTGTGGCTCTCAGCCAACCTAATTTTTGTAGAGCCGTGTTGCATGGCACCCTGTAATGCTCCATGAAATAGAGTATTTTTATAGCTCAGTAATCAGTAACATGAAATTCAAAGGAACTCTGATACTGACATAATCTAAAAAATAAACTATCAAATGTGATTAACTTCAGTTAACAGTTACGGTAATCCAAATATATAGACTAATTTTAGGGGGCCAAACTGTTTGGGTCCTGACCCTCCCCCACGATTTATTACAAAGTGTCCTGCAGACCTCAATCAATGGGATGAATATGGTGTCACTGTTGTCACGGATGCTGGACAGCTGAGTAATCTGAGCCAAAATGACGCTACTCCATGCAGCATCTCGTGAACTACGTGACTGTCTGTTCACACACAACCAACGTACTTACAACGGAACTGTATTGACAGAATGTGCCAATCCATGTACATAACACATACAAACTACATATACCATCTTTAGCACTGACAAGCAGCAGCTCATCAATTTGATCACAATACACTTAGTTCTGGTCTTTCCTGTGACTGATTTATGTTCTGATAATCTGCTGTTTTACAGGTGCTTCAGCAGTACTGAACAAATCAACTATTTTCCGATTTCTGTTTAACTGGCCAACTTTTCCAGAGTTGCTCCAGATAAGTCCGAGTCCCCAAAAGTAAACACTTAGCAATCGTTAAAGCAGAAAATTTTATAGACGGGATATCATTCCTGTTGCCTAAACAACAAAGTCGAAGAACCAAAGATTACTCAACAAGTACATGTACACCATGGGTCAAAAAAGTATGCCATCAAGTTTTTGTCATAACTTCATCAAATATTTTGACAAAGGTATGACAGGAACAAACAGGACACGCTAGTTTTCTGGAGCTCATCTTAGAATGCAAGAATGAAAGAATTACTAATATCTGTCCACGTTTGCTAAAGTTATCACAAAAAGACTGTGTGAGTATTTTTTTTGACTCACGGTGTATATGCTTAGTGCATGTTAATTAAAACATACTGGTGAGCATATATAAAAACAACAATAATAAACAACAAAATACTCAAAATAAACAACAAAATACTCAAAATGCATAGCAGAAAAATCTCACAGGGAATCGTGGAAGAAGTTCAATGTGCCATCTCGGAATGCATCCAGCAAGCTGTTTGTCATCGGCATTGAACCACTACGTGCCTGAACAAATACAGACTGAACTAATCCTGAGCTGTGCAGACAAAACTACCAGATATCACAAAAATGACCCTCTACAGATTTTTGTATCGGCCTAAGCCGATACACTGCAATTACCAATTTGTCCATTATAGCAGTTTTTGTCGAATATCTCAGTCAATTCTTAATCGATTTACACCAAACTTACAGGCATAGTAGTGTGCCACAAGGCATAGTAGTGTGCCACAAAACACGTCTCCATGAATTTTTCCAGCTTTTTAGCTCAAGCGGTTTCACAGCACGGCGCCGCCGCGACTTTTTTTTGTCATGTTGTGCCTGTCACGGTGTAGCGAATTCCTCGACTGCCTCGCACTAGCATAATTTGGCTTAATTAACGTGTTTCCAGTTACTCTAGATGCACGACGTTGAAAAATCGAAATATTTCTATCGTGGGTGTAGCCAGAATTGAAAAACCTTAAAATTTCGGATTTTGACCCCATGCGCCCGCGGCCACGCATATCGACATCACAAATACATTTTATAATTTCGAAAATGGTTTCAGCAGTTAGAGGAGATGCCACAGAAGTGCCCAATGCCCATGCCCAACATAAATCCTCTAGCACAAACGGTTTACCCGCTACAGGGCGGTAAAGTGCATCCAAATTTTGAAGGAAAAAAAATTTTCGGAAAAAAATTTTTTCAGCCTCCACTACGACCAGAAAAATACACTGAATCCATTGGTGAAATCCGTTTTTAAATCCGTTGACAACTAAGGGAGATATTTGCAGCTTTTTCTAGTTCTCATTATTTTTATAACCACTAGGAATTTTGAGGCCAAACTTTTTACAGCAGTACTGACAACTCTGATACACATATTGAGTAGTTTTCGTTCGTGAACGTTGAGTCTGCAGATTTTGCTCCTATTTTTTATTGTCCCGGCTGGCAATCTTACAAGTAAACTTTTAGCAGCAAGACTGCAGCAGAAGGCTGATAGAAAAATGCACATGCTGAAAAGCGACCAGCGATTAATCAACAGTTTAGATGCTAAATTACGATCACTGATGAGGTAACAAATGTATGTCATATGATAACTTTAAAGTTGACCTCCAGCCTTGTCCATGTACACCTGCAGACACTTACGAAAGTCCTGCATTGTTCAGCCCTTGCCTCTGGCTCCTGGGAAAGGTCGTTCCCGATCTTCTGCAGTGTGCTTCAAAAGTCCCCAATATACCACTTCAGTGATCCTGTAATCATAACTTAGCATCCATGGTACCCCTGCAAAAATTTTGGGCTCACAATTGCTAGTGGCTATGGAAATAGCAATGAAACATTGATAGGGATAAATTTTTGGGAGACACACTGTATATGACAATCTAACAATCATCTAACAATAATTAGATGACTTGAAATTCTGTGAAGTGAGCAGCTACAGGTGCAATATATGGAAATAACAAATAAGACAACTAATAAATCTAACTGGAACTGTTCTGGTACCTCGTCATCTAGTTCAGTGAGACGAAACAGCAGTTCACGCAGTGTCCGGTTCAGCTTCATCAGAACATGCAGTCTCGCTGGCTGACTGTGAGCAACTGAGTACAGTTCCAGCAGCAGCTGATCAGAGTCTGTCTCCGAGCTCATCAGCGTCAGCAATAGCAGGTAATGCTGTACCTGGAATGGTTCTATTTCCAGCTGCAGTGACGCCAGCTTCCGCTCAAAACATTCGCTGTAAATCCAACAAAATGCATCTGTGGCTCTATTACTTCTATGTGACGACCCAGTATTTAGTTGGATCGCCACATGTGACTGGTCATGCGGCCTTGGAGACAGGGCATTCGAATGTTGACTCTCCAGCTGCTCGGACGTACATGTTTTGCTTTTGTAAATAAACTTATATTTTGTTATTATATTTGTGTCATCACCAACCGGGACGTGACATTCTACCACTATCGATTTTTGTTTTACAGTCCAATTTTCCAGAGTTACTCCAAGTTAGGCCAGGTCCCCAAATCTTTGGGAAATGCTGTAGCAAGTTGTTTACAATTCTGACGCCCTTACCATCACCCAACCGACCGCGACAAGCACTGAGAGAAGAAAACGTGTCCGTGAATGTTAGCCACACAAAGACACAAAGTGAAATAATAACACACACACTGCACAGCTGCTGCGTGAACTTTACACTGCAATGAAACTCACATAACTAGCTGCTTGGAGTCAGCAGAGACGACGGCATCAAGGCTGGCAGTTTCGTCTTCAGTTGGCTCATTTAGTTCACTGTGACTGGACAACGACACTCTGTCAGCAGCGCTTCTATTCTCTGACGAAACGTCACTTGGAGGTAACATGATAGCGACATGTCGACGCGCTGAACACAACGGGAGACACATCAGATGCAAACTGCCAGCGCATTTCACAACAGTGATGCACAAGCATTATGTACCATATGTCACATCTGTCACCATATATCAGTCCTGCCCAATGATGTTAGGCCATAGCATTAAGGCCAGAAATTTTGGCCTTGCCTTTATGCTCAAATATTGTTGTATGGTGACCATCCACGGCCCTGAAACGTGATGTCTTCAATGGTGTTATCTGTCAGTTTGCTACAGAAGACCACAAACCACTCTATAGAGAGTTTTCACTGCATACATAATGTTGTTTATCTCGGATAACTGCAGGCTTCACGTAGGCCAGGGGCCTAATTACAAGAAAATCTTACGATTATCTTACGATGTGATAATAACTTACGATAATCGTAAGTCAAACTTGCGATAAAGTTAAGATGTTCCTAATT
>Ga0209679_1001266_pt1 | contig 10603 bp, 10 predicted proteins | sample WorMetHEROISLAND_4_FD_187408 | JGI IMG/M metagenome (GOLD analysis project Ga0209679, IMG submission 187408) | Marine gutless worms symbiont microbial communities from Max Planck institute for Marine Microbiology, Germany - Olavius sp. 2 HERON... ...
GGTGGGATTTTCAGCAATCACTTTATTGCTAACTTACTGCTGAGTGTGTTGGTGAAAGAATTTTGAAAGCATTTGGTGCATTTACTTTGGTTACTTTTTGGACCTTTCAATATGTTCCATATTCAAGCGCCTGTATATCTGCAGAACAGCGGTGCTATGCAAATTTTATTAACAGTTATGTGTAGTATTTAGAGAAATTAAAGATCCTAAGCACCCACTCCATTACTTATTACTCCCTGTTAAAGTGTCCCATAGTCAAATGGTTTTGCATCCTACATACCTGTATCAGCTTCCACTTAGCAAAGCTATTCGCTCTGGACGTGATTTGTACCATACTGCACTTCTAAGAAGTTTTAGAGATCTTAGTTTGTAATTTTGGTGTTTGTTACAATGTAATTAACTGACTGTCAGTGATAACTTATACTTGTTACATTGTATCATTTCAACCATTCTTGGTTGCATCAATAAATATCTTATCTTTGTAGTTCATATTACTTAGGCCACTGTAAAAACGAACTGATCAACTGATTATCTTATCTTTAGGAATTTAGTAGACTGGCGTAATTGACGTTTGATTGCTGTGTTAGAAATAGCACAGGCACTGTACAATCCGATTGCATACCAGTCACAGATTGAGCAGCTTGAGCGACGTACAAGACAACTGTCAGTGTTTGATGACGACATTGACCAACAGCACCTGGTACTCTAGCATATGTTAATATTTTTATTCTCATCAGCTGGTACTCAAGCACTTCTCATTGTTGTAGTCACAATTACCACCTCATCAATACTCGATTCGACATGTTCAAAAATGCCTTTATCAATAGATGCTTGTTTAATACTGTTTAACTATAGCCCTTTTACTCTCTTTTTTCAGCTGTATCATCTCTTCTAGTCATGATTATTTCATGTATTGTAAATTTTATTTTAGCGCATTATATTGCTTTTCATTGCATTGTATTGTTACTGTATGCATATTGTATTGTCGTAAAATCTGTACGATTGTCACGGATTAACTAAAGGCTACTTAACTTGACTTCATCAATATGGTGATTCTGACATAGCATCTGTGGTATCCTTACGTGTTATCCTTACATCATTTTTGACCAATAAAACTTACAGAGTAGTGTTAGCCAGTTAACATTATATTGGTCAGAGTTGACAGCCGCAGTTCACACAGCATCGTAGTCGCTTGTTAGCTCGATTAAACGCTGAACTGGAACATGCATAAAATGCCAGAAATGGCTTTTTACAGGACTGTCTTGTGAGTTACCAAACAAACAGATAAGTAAGACCGAAGAAGAGATGGCTTGCTGGTGTACAACAAGACTGCAACATGTTGGGCATGACAGCCGCAGATGCCAGAAGACTTGGCCAAGAGAGACAGATGTGGAGGATATTGATAACGGAGCTGCTGTTGTGTGCATCTGCATCACCAAAGCAATGACGATGACGGTGATGATGATGATGATGTGTTTGTCTGTATGTCAGTGTGTCTGTCTGTTCCTGTGTACGTCTGTGTATATATTAATGTCAGTTGACATTGGAGGACAGTGAGTCTATGAAGCTGATGGCCAGCAAGCTTATGCAGACAAGGTCCGGCAGTCTTGTGCCGTTCAAACCGTCTACATCAGCTAGTGTGAAAATGTCACTCACGCAGCAGTTCAATGCTGCTGGTATTTATTTTTAATTATTTGTTATTTATTTGTTTGTTTGTTTGACATTGTATTTTATCGTTTTATTCGTGATTTACAGTCTGACTTATCTGGAATATTGTGATGACTACAAATGTGTGTGTAGTATGTAGTACATGTGTAACATGATGTATGTATAGTGCGCAGTACAAGTGTCACGTAGTGTGTGTGTAGTACATAGTACAAGTGTCATGTGATGTGCAAGGGCAGCGTCATGGTCTTGAAGGTGGGGGACAATTTCGCAAGCGGAGCGAGTGAAAAAAATTTTTTTGACCCCACCTTTTGCATACCTTTGGGGACACGAAACAGAACATTGCATTTTTCATTATTGTAATTATGACGTCAAAAGGCTACCTGCAGCAGCGAGCAACTGCAAATGAAATTACATAACAGTGGCCTGTGTGACTGTTGTGGCAAGACTGAAAATGTAGGACACTTTTTAATAAAACTTCAAAGGAAATGGACTGGATATAAATATAAAAGATGCCTGCAAAAAATTGCAACTTGATTTCAGTACGGTATTAAATCTGTGTTAAATGATGAAATTTTACAAGTGATCGATGCTATTTTGGCTAACGTAAACACGAACATTTAATAGTAAACCTCTCCCCAGGAGGGGAAAATTAACTTTTATGTTAACAGTAAGATAGAACATGATATATTTTGACCCCCTTGTCCCCCGCACCTTTGCAAGGTGGGGGATAATGATAATGTCCCCCCAGCTCCTATGATGGCGCCGCCCCTGGTGATGTGTGTGCAGTAAATAATACAAGTGTCGCTTGATGTGTGTGTAGTGCACAGTACAAGTGTCACGTGTGCGTTTGTATTAAGCAGTACAAGTATGATGTGATGTGTACTGTGTAGTACGTAGTACAAGTGTGCCATCAAGTCCTTCACGTTCTCTTTCAGTCAGCGTCACAGACTCCGTAGCCAGGAAGACATTGAGACTGCAAGGTTTGAATCTCACATTTACTCTTCTTCCTGCTGATGAAACTGCTTATCACTGCCAGCAGTTATTGATGAATATTATTATTGATCTTGATGATGATGATGATGCTGCTGCTGCTGCAGTCATGAGCTTTTATGCCATTAGTTAGGCAGCAGAAAGGACGTCTGGCCTGTAAAAGCATGCATCAGTATAATGTGGATTATTCTGATAAAGTGGGCGGGTTAAACGAAAACCAAAAGTAGTAATGTAACCCGAACTTGAGTAAAAGTCAGATAGCTAACCAACAACGTCAAAGTACTTATCATGATAATGTTATATGATTATTGACACATTTTAATACGTGTACAAACTGCAGTGTGCACACACATTAAGCAGTGACTAACACTTCAAAAGCAGCACAGATCATAAAAAGATGATATTATTCAGTAATGCATTGACACTTGGCTCATGTGATCATGTGCAATTTCGCCTTTCTATGATTTTCGCTGTTTTTGATGTGTTAGTCACAGCATATCGCTGTTAGCATGTGTACAAACTGCATTTTTTGTACATTTATACAAGTTGTAGCCTATAATCCATTGCACATGTGCAGTATCATGTGACCTGTTTGTAAGGAAAATAACGTTCAGTCCATGTTAAAAGCGAAAGTCCACTGTGCATGCTCCGTGTCAAATGACCTTGTCACAGGTTCCCCCTTATAGAAATTTATTCGTTATTATCCGAAGTATGTTTTCATATTAAACAACAACCATTTATTGGTATCAAACAATATATTACAAAATGAAATACATAATGTAAAATGATACACAATACTTTTGTTACAAATCCCACAGTATATTATTATCTAAACACAACGGATGCCCACAAAATTTTGAGATTTGAATTACCATCCACCAAATAAAACTGTCTCAATCTATATTTAAAACCGGAAGAGGCCTGGAATGTCTGAAGTTACGCGTTCGTGACAAACTTAAAAATATAACTGGTCCATGAACGCGACAGATCTGTAGACAAGTGGTCAGCAACAACAACATATTTGTAATCTGTAGCCCCAGTTTGCCTATTTGCTATGACATTTTCTCGGGGCTCAGGTAAAGAATAAAGGATGTTGACTCCTGAGACTGCTACTATTAAAGGTGAAATCGAGTGAAAGTGTTAAATTTTTGGGGTGTGAGGGTAAAGGTTTGAAAAAGTTTTAATGTTTACTGCAAAAGGCACATCTATACATGAATCCACGTTATTCAAGTCATTTTGCGTGAAAATTTATTAAGTCTTGCTACATCAGATGTCTGTGTGTGACTGATGCACGTAGTTGACTCATGTCTACTAACAGAATTTCAGTGCTCTCTGCAGTCTTTCACAGCATCTCGTCATGCTAGTATTGAGTACCCACTACCCAGCACAACGAGCGTTAATTGTTAATTGTCTATCCGTTGTGTGTGTGTGTGTCTGTCCCTGGGCGGAGCTTGCAATGGGCGTCACCTGGTGCTGTGCCAGCACAACTCGAGCTTCGTGCATACTCATAGTACAAAGTCACATACTGCCATCCTATACGTAACCACTCTTGTGTTTCAGATGCATCAGCGATGACCGAAATGCGCATGGCAGACTTGATGGAAATGAGAAGTTACACAAAGTTGGTTACAAAACAAGCAAAACAGCTTGACACGCTGCGTCGAAAGCACGAGAAGGTTTCATGTTCACATTTTGTTTGTATCTGTCAGCGGTGATGTTTGCTGATTAATGAGTTGATTGACAACCAATAGACCATTGGTTAGTCATTTAATTGACAGCTAGGATTGTGTTTGACAGCTGACCATTGGTTAGTCGGCGTTTTTCTATGTCTATATCTGTATATATCTGTGTTCATAATGTCTGTGTGTCTGTCTGTGCCTGCGTCTATGTGCTGCAGATACAGAGGTCAAAGATGGCAGTTGGTACAAAGCCCAGCTCGTGTGCCAACTCCAAGAAGACTTCCGGTTGTACTTCACCGTTACTCAAGTCTAAGAATTTCTTCACAAAATACGTCGACATTCTCAACTCTGACTCAAGTCAGTCGTCAGCAGCTTCTGCATCTCACGAATCAGTAAGTGACAACTCGTTCTCCGCGACTTTGACAGAACCCGCTGCTTGCTGTTCTGATTTTTACCCCGCCCCGGTAGGGGGACGGGGTATTGTAATCGAGTGATTTGTTTGTTTGTTCGTTCGTTTGTTTGTTTGTTCGTTTGTTTCTTTGTTTCTTTGTCAGCAACATTACGAGAAAACGGCTGGACCGATTTGCATGAAATTTTCAGGAAATTTTGCATGAAATTTTCAGGAAAGGTGTGGAGTGACCATGAGACCTCCTGATTCAATTTTGGGTCAGTTTGGGTAAACGGGTGCGGGTCGAAGGTCAAGTTGTTTGTTATCACCGGCCATAGCTCAGAGTCAGTTGCATTCGCTAGGTGGCAGCAGAGGACTGGCATTAACAAGTCAGTTGAATTCGCTAGGGGCTGGGGTTTGTTGTGCCCCGCACCACAGCTTGTTCTTTAAGAAAATGTTCCTTGAGCGCCGTGTCACTGTTGGTTGTGACACGAAGGTCATCCGATCTGTGAATGTTCCTGCTTCGACAGTTTCCAGAATGTTCACGGCCTTACCTGGAGTAACTCCATAAACTGGAGACACTTCAGGTACTTGGAGGTGGTTAAACAAAAACCGAAAGTATTATTATTATTGGCCACTGTCGGTCGTGAGTCTGTTGTATTGGTGTATGTCGTGACTGTCACTGCAGATGCTGTGAGGTTAATTTCTCGGATAGATAATGTGTTCTGTTTTGTCGTGTGTAATGCCGTGCTTACAATTGTGATTCGATTATGATACGACTACGATCTGACTATGACGTATCGCGTGCACCTGCTTCAATTCGACGCGAGCAAAAAATGAACGTGTCTATTTTTCGTCGTAGTTGTATCGTAGTCGTATCGCATTCGAATTAAACGCATATCGTAATTTCGATCAGTTTCGTCGTAGTTGAATGCGTCGTGGTATCGTCGTATCGTAGTCCTATTGTAGCTGGATCACAATTGTGATATAGGCTTAAGCTGTGACTGTTGGTGTGTTATTGCTTTCTTTGATGTACTCCAAGCAGGCTGTTTCGTGAGTACAGCTGAGGTTGTGTGCTGTAAAATTGAGCTGATCGGGTAGATGCATAGACGGGTGGCTCGGTGATTGTAAATAACACTTTATCTTCAACCGATATCTCAGTAAGTACTGTAGGTCTGAAGTTGAAACTCTGCATGTAGGTGGAGTATGGTGGGAGATTGATGCCCATCCTATTTGGGACTTGAATTGTTTCAAGAAAATCGATAAAAATAGATAACTTTGTTCAATATACAGTCGTGTAATTGACTGTAGGCGTGGCACATCTGGTTTTTGGAATTATATACAAGTATTTCTTAGTTACTTTGGGCTTACACATAAATATTAATAGATTTTGCTGCCAAAGCTGCACTGATGACCCCGTGATGAAGGTACCTGCTTGTCTCTTAATGCAAAGGTGTGAGCCACCTGGATGTTGGCCCTGATGTTAACTGAGGTCGTCATGTTAGCTTCACATATTGGTCGACTCAGCCTTCTGCCCTCTGTGCGATGGTAAAATGAACGTGGTATCAGCTTTTGCACTGAATAATAATAAAATATTGCTGGTGGGTTTGTACACTCACAGCTTGCAGACAGACTCCTACCTCAAATCGGTTGGCTTGGCCCAAGGGTTGGCAGCGAGTTGATGCTGTTCTGATGAATGTGAAATGAACCAAGTCATCTGTTGCAGTGGCTTTGCCATAATGACAGCACTGTAAACATTGTCCTCATTACTGTTATTATCATGTAGCCTATTGTGCGAAATAATTGGCATGCTGTGTGTTGTGTTGCTAGGACGAGCTGACGTCATTGTGCCGTGACCACTATCGTGCTGAGCTAGAGATGCAGTTATGTCATCAGACGTCAGTGTTCATCATGCTCGAGCGACTTGCAGCCGGTCACCGTGACACCGTCATGTCAACTCTCGACAACATTCATGACCGACAAGTGCAGCAGCTGAAACGTAACATGGACACGGGCAACAAGGATGAAATGAAACAGCTTGCTGCTAAGTTCTCCGACAAACAAGAACTTGCACGGTACTCAGGCGCACTGTAACAATCTTGTTGTTGTTGTTGTTGTTGAAATGCTGACGATGACGACGACGACGATCGTGATGCTGATGTAGGTGTAAGTGGTCTAGTGGTTAGAGTATTGGACTCGTAACTTTCAGGTCACAGGTTTGAATCTCACTGCAGGTCATTTGCAAGCAATCTTGAGCAAGTTGCTAACCTATGGCATGCTCAGGCCAACTCAGCCTCCTACCCTTCGCGGGATGGGAAATGATTAGTAGCTTACAGGCTACGGAGTGAAGGCCTAGTGTAGCTGATTTAGGCGGTGATATGTCTGCGTGCTGCACCGCGGGTCCAATTGTTCGCTAGTGCGGGCAGTGGATGGCCGCTGCGGTATCATTAGCTCATGCCAATCAGTTGCCACTTCCGAGATTGTAAAGTGCTCCTGAGCATGTGTTCATCATGCAGCAGCGCTATGTCAAGTACCAGACCTTTACCTTTACCTGATGCTGCTGCTGCTGCTGCTGCTGCTGATGCTGATGATGATGATGATGATGATGATGCTGATGATGATGATGATGATACTGATGCTGGTTGTGATGACAGTGTTCGTCGTGAAGTGTGGCAGAAGTTTATCAATGAAGCTGTCCAACAAAGACAACATGTATGTGTGATATCACTACTGCTATATAGCTTTATGTTACAACTGACATTTCTCTGTGTTTTCTATGGCTGCCATTTATTTGAAGATGTCACGTGCTGACCAAATGTGTTCTACAAATGAGGTCACATGTGCTTTGCATATTTTCGTAACGAGTTAACTGATCTTACTGATCTCTCTGAAGCTCAGGTTGACCTGAGTGTTGACGTGCCGGTCACTGACGACCTTGTTTCATAATAATAATTTCAAATTTCAGTCAAACAGGTCCTTTGAAACATTGAGAGAAGGAGGAGGCACACAGAATGCTAGACGTGTTTGTTGAGAGTTTAATCAGAATTGATTTAATACTGTAGAGGAAGATAGCTTTTGGTGCCAAAGACGTGTATGTAGAAAAGTTTAGTGAAATTCCACACAGCGCTGACTGAAGTCGATGTATTGTATTGTAACGTTAACAGAACAGCAGATGCAGGGTTGGCCAGTTCAAATCAATGCGATTTAAATCACTGAAATAAATCACAGTTTAAATCTATTTTTTGTCAAAAAATCAAGTGATTTAAATCATACTTATTTTCGTGTTTTTCAGTTTATATTATGCTGTAATGCATGATATATATAGCTAAGGTAATGAAACTTTGATTAATTGTTGCTCACTTACTTTTGCTCAGCAAGAGTATAACCAGAAATAGCAGAAGCATGGCGGCCATGTTGTTTATGTGATTAAGCAGACAGACCCGTTTCAAAAATTTGGTAAAATCTTGGCGTGAAAATACGAATTTAAAAAAAAATCAAAAAATCTGATTTAAATCAAAAAATCTGATTTAAATAAAAAAATGGATTTTTTTGATTTTTTCGAATCATGATTTTTTCCAACCCTGAGCAGATGTTGATGATGATGGTGGTAATGTGATGCTGATGATGTGTGATGCTGATGCTATGCAGCTGAAACATTTGTTAGAACAACGTAAAGCAGAGCTCACAGCGAGCTATGAGCGTCTACTTCAGCAGATTGCTACCACGAGGCTTCAGGTCTGCTTTCATTATACAGCCTCACTCTTCAAGTCTTCATGTTGCTGCTGCTGCTGCTCTGGATGTCGGTTAACAGCAAATCTGACATACTGTAAAGTATAGCATCAGGGTGCATTACGTGACTGTTAACTTATTCAATAAATGAATATTGTATTGTATTGTAAGAGCTAGGCATGAGTTTATTGAATGGAAGAGTCTGTAAGTCTGTTTTTCAGCATAACTGAGATACTGCTGTCGTTTTGTTGATTATTTTTAGAGCTGTCGAGTGATTAGTTTTTTTAATCACGTTAGTCGCGCGATTAGTTATTTTAATCACGTGTTAACGCGTTAATTAACGCATCAGTTCGGCAGGTCTAGTTTATGTTGTAGGTTGCCATCAGCGAACAGCTGCACGTCTTGCTGTTCATGACTCATCTACAAGATGCAAAATTTTAGCTGAAATTTAGAAACAAACTCAAATTATTACCGCGCCCCTCGTAGGGGGACGGGGTATTGTTTTTGGGCGATTTCTTTGTTTCTTTGTCAGCAACATTATGAGAAAATGGCTGGACCGATTTGCATGAAATTTTCAGAGAAGGTGTGGAGTGACCATGGGATGACCTGATTACATTTTGGGTCAATTTGGGTCAAAGGTCAATTTGTTTGTTATCACCTGCCATAGCTCAGATGACGGGTGTTAACAAGTCAGTATCATTCGCCAGGTGGTAGCAGGGGGCAGGGTTTGTTGTGCCTCTCACCACAGCTTGTTTATTATTTTATTTACGCATCGAATACTTCAGATAGCAAACAATAAATGACGTCATCGCTAACATAGAAATTTATTAGCTTGTCAACTGAAAATCGGAGTAGTGCTGCATCTGCAACATATAATTAATTAAATATTATTTGATCGCCAAATAACCGCAGTTCAATTGCATGTTGGAACTCCTGCTTCATAGAATTTATGTATTTATTTATGTGCGTTAATTTTTTAATGGCGTTAATTTTTTAGTCACGATTAATTCTTTAACGTGTTAACGCATTAATTTGACAGCTCTAATTATTTTCCACTGTGCCATAATTCCGTTGATAGTTTCTGCCTACGTTTACACAGTCTGTTGTATTTACCTCGGCACCAGTTACTAAGATAGGACAGAGACAGTTGTCATGTACGTAGCCAACTCTGACCACGCCTACTACTCATTGATAACTTGTTGTCAGTCGACTCTAGCCTCGCCTGCTTGACTATAACCACGTCTACTTGCATCAGTTGACTGTGCTACAGTGTACGTGTGATCTTGTGACAGGAAGAAGAGTCTTTGGAGAGGTTATATCAGTCTCGATGTGCTGCTATCACCAGCCCCGCTACTGCCACTACTACACCTACTCCTAGTGTAACTACAACTAGCGTAACTACAACAGCTAATACATTGACCAGCACAGCTGCTGCTGCTGCATGTGCTGCCGACGATGACCCACAGTATGAAGTTACTCGCTTGTAGATATATTTCATGTTATGTTGAGCATTTCTGCACATTAATGCAGTTACTGGTTTGTCCCGAAAATTGTTTTGGTTGTTGTTGTATGTGCTAGTGAAAGTGCACTGTTTTGCACTGTATGACTGTATGGCTCTGTGTTAATACACTGAGTTGCAGTGCATTGTGGTGCAGTGTTGTATGTTGTGTTACACTTGTGTTCAACAGTTCGTCAGCGTAATTTTCTTGTTATGTAATCTTTTTTTGGCTGTACCTGCCACTAGTGTGCAATGCAGTGCAGTTTGGTGCTGTAGCTCAGAGTGGTCAGCACGTTGCACCAAACTGCACTTGGTTGCACCACAATACAGTACGCCGTAGAGGGTACGTTGTACTATGTAAAGTCTGTACTTAATAGCAGTACAGTGCATTCTGCAGTCAAAATGGTTTGTATTATCAGTTGATAAGTAGCTAGTCCATTGTGCGTTGCTGTCTAACAGCAGCGTCAGTAGCTGAATGCTAATTAGTGTGTTGCCCTAAAGCGGCATTCACACTGCGCGCAGTAGTGCAGTACTGTGGAGTGCTGCACAGTACTGCGCAGTACTGTGGACAACATGCCGATGTCACATTGCAAAATTCTATACGTACAGCACTAGAATTATGCACTGTGACATCAGTATGTACAGTAATAT
>Ga0209679_1001267_pt1 | contig 10603 bp, 10 predicted proteins | sample WorMetHEROISLAND_4_FD_187408 | JGI IMG/M metagenome (GOLD analysis project Ga0209679, IMG submission 187408) | Marine gutless worms symbiont microbial communities from Max Planck institute for Marine Microbiology, Germany - Olavius sp. 2 HERON... ...
AACAGAAAAGAATCCAGCCTATAAAAATCCTGCTCCTACAATCTTGAGAACTTCCACTAGGGACGCGTGACTGAGGTAAAGCAAATGCAGGAAACTGGGTCGTTTAGTAAACCAGAAGTGAAGTTTTACATTGCTTTGGACAAAAAATGCTCTAATCAAACAAAAAACTTTTACACATGAAGCATTAATATGGTAGCTCTGTTTAGTAGTGAACACACTCTACTTAAAATTGTGGGTTATAAAATTCATACACTCTAATGTCACAACAGGGCAATTTTTGCCACGGCACATACAAGAAATATTCCAATACGAAATGTGGCAAAGTTCGGGATGTTGTTTGTAATCAGCGTGACTCTAAATGAGCTCAGAACACCGAGTAATTTATGTTAGCTTTAATGCAGAAGTCAATATTAACGTAAATTACGAGGTGTTCTGAGCTGGGTTAGAGTCGCACTGATTACAAACAACATCCCGAACTTTGTAAAACCAAAACCGAATCGAAAACGGCAGTTTTTTGCCAAACCGAACCGAGAACCACACCTAAGTCATTTTTTGCCAACCGCACACCGCTAGTGCTGACAAATATCAATGTCAGAAAAATAGTGTGTCCTTGTGCTGTGCACTGTGGCAGTGTTGCTGAAAGACAACCTCGCCAGACATTTGACATATAGCAGGCAGTGACTGCAACTGTGCATAAGACAAGCTGACAAATACTTAACAACACACAATATTTGACAACAGAATGACGGAAAGACTCACGGCAGTGAGAGACGACAACTGAGCTGAGAGGCTGTCACGTTGGCTTGTCAGAGCATTTATCTACAACAGCAGAACACGCCCACCCACTCAGTCAGTGAGTAAGTAGTGTCTTAATATCAGCACATGAAAGGCCAAGAAGTTTCATGCATAGGTAAAAATATATATTTTAGTCATAAGTAACATTACGGATAAAACGCAAGGTAAAAGGTAAAATCAGGCTATTTAGCTACAATAAAACAGTAAAGCGGTCTGCATAAGTGCAATACAACTACAATACAACTACAATACAAGTACAATACAAGTACAATACAACTACAATACAACTACAATACAACTGCAATACAAGAATTTTTTCTTGTATTACAGTTGTATTGCACTTGTGCAGACCCCTGCAACACAACGCTGCAGTACAATTTTCTACAGCTTGCAGAAAACTTGCAGGCTATTTGCAGCAGTTGTAAAACTTGTATTGCAGTTGTATTGTGCTAGTGTAGACAGCTTAACAACAACAAACACTATAGGCAACTGCAAAAGAAGTTTATCAACATTTTCAAATATTTTTCAAACAAGGAAAGGGCTGCAGATAAGTGCATAACACCGACGATAATTATCGTTTTGTCCTGTGTCACGAGTCATATACACTCTCTGAAACTGTCCTCTGGTGTTCTATGTGTGTGGTCTGCTGATGGGAAAATCAGTGCCGAGAAATTTACGTTGCACATCTCACAGCATGGCTGGTTTTGGTCGTTTCCATTTTTTCACGGTAGCAACATTCTCAGTCCACTGGAAGCTCTGGCAATGACGTGCCAGCCGAACTGTTGTTTTACACAATGGTATATTCTTTGCCAAATAATTGTACCCATGCTATAGCCATAAGCGTATCATAAGTTCCATGGCATTAACCCTGACCGAAATTCCCGATCTTTGATCTTGCTTACAAGCTGAACTGTACATGACAGCAAGCAGTGGACAATCACCTGGCAATCAATAATCAATACAAACCTGATCTAACATGTTCTTCTCAACGACGTCTCCCATACACTCACCACTGTCCACGCCAAAACCTAAACACACAGCACGCTAAATTACTTACGTCACGGTGGCCCCTCCTTTCCAACATTGATTTTCCATTACTTTTCCATGACCAAAGAACGAAAATCCATGACCTATCGGCACAAGAGATATTTCAAAGTAAATGATATACGACTTACGAATGCACATTATGGATCATCATTTGTGTCACTTTTACAGAATTGCTCAGTACAGTTGTAAAAATTACATGATGCTATCATCATTTTCCATGACTTTCCACGACCTTCGCTATTTTCCACGACTTTCCAGGCCTGGCGCTAGACGGCATCTCGAAGATGCCGACTTATCATACAGTCGGTTCCAGCGGTCACTAAAGACATTTTTGTTTGGATAGTGGGGCCACGGCACAGTGTGAACTATTTTAACTATACCATCTAGAAATAATCTTACTTACTCTTACTTACTTAATTACTTACTTACTTATAGCATCGTCTGTGACAACGGGCGACATTATTTCTTTCAGCGATGCCACCTAATAAGATATGACGTAACATACTTCGCTCCTGTAGCCGCTTCAGCTCATGCTGCAGATGTCTGTTGAGCTCGTGAAGCTGGGCAACCTCCTTGCGGGCTTCTTCCAGGTGCTCCGACCTCACATTCAGTTCACCCTCGCAGCTGCCGAGGTCTTGTTCCAGCTGACTCACTTGAGCCTCGGCCGACAGCAGACGCTGACGGCATGCGTCGATGTCGCCGGCTCTCTGTGCCGACGCTCGGAGGTCGGCAATGTCCGCGTACAGGGTGGCATTTTCTCCCTCGAGAAATTCACATCTTTTCTTGGTCTCCATCAGCTCACTGGCGATCACCTGCTGCCTGAGATTGCATATACACGACACACAATGACTGATACTAACAAGAAAAACAGTTTTCTCTGTTGTCTGCACTCTGCATTCAACGGCCGCGATGTGCCAACATGTTTAAGGGAACTTTTTCTGCAACTAAAAACAATTTTGCCCTTTGACACCATTGGTTGGGTGACAGCAAGGGCGTGCAGCCTGGAACAATTCTGCCACAGTTTATTTTTGGATAATGGCCAGGGCCACCGTTTTCCACTGCAAAGTTTGCCAAATTCCATGGCGCAATTTGTGAAATTCAACACAGGGTTTGAAAAAATCATGATTTAAAAAAAGATTTTTTTATTCAAACTAGATTTTTTTAAATGTGTATTTTCTTGCTAAGTTTTCACCAAATTTTTGAAACTGGTCTGCCTGCTCAATCACAAAAACAATACGGCCGCCATAATTCTGCTATTTCTGGTTATACTCTTACTGAGCAAAAAGTAAGTAAGCAACAATCAATCAGTGTCATTAGTACCTTGGCTATATATATGATGATTTACAGCATAATATAAACTGAAAAATGCGAAAATAAGTATGATTTAAATCACTTGATTTTTAACAAAAAAATAAATTGACTTAAATCAATGCGATTAGTGACTTAAATCGCATTGATTTAAATCGGCCAACCCAGGCTCAACATATGTTAGGCTGGGTCTAAGAAACTGTCACGGAGTACCTTCGGGATTTTCTAAGGAGCCATGGTTCAGACACCCGGATAATACCCAAAAAAACCCACCAGTTTTTCTTTGGTAAAACCCATTGAAAAACCCAGCAAAAACGCACACCAAAATTAATTCAATTCATTTTGTCGTGCCAGTAATACTTAAAGATTTCTTCAACCTGTTTACAGCTTCTAACAACCAATAAGTAATGAATATGCAAATTTGTAGATAATCTAAAGTACTCGAGAATGTAAACAAAAGCTTAGCTTATGAGCTAAATCAACCAACAAGCTTCCCAACTGCTCGTTCAAATAAAAAAATCTGCAAAACCCAATAATGCCCAAAACCCCATAAAGCCCAGTGGAGTTTCTTAAAAACCCGGGTTTTTGTAAACCCTGCTACAGACTTAATACCGTCATTGATAACGCCCTGCCGACAGCATCGACAGCTCAAAACATATGACCATTATGACACAGGTGTGACATAGCAACCTCTGTTTCAGCATCTCCAGCTCATCCACTCTGCCGCTGTCCATTCCCATGTCCATGTCACTGTGTCGCTCCGACTCCAGTCTGTGCACTTTGGTCTGACACTGTGTCAACTGCCGACGTAAACGCTCCAGCTCATTATCTGTACAACGACGACCAATCACAGCTCAGTACTGTACAACAACAACCAATCACAGCTCATTATCTGTACAACGACGACCAATCACAGCTCAGTACTGTACAACAACAACCAATCACAGCTCATTATCTGTACAACGACGACCAATCACAGTTCAGTACCCAACACACAAGGTTCCTTCATCACTGGAGTCCTCATCACAGCTTCGGCAGCAGCCGGACATTGAAATAAAGGTAATTTGGGCCCACCGGGATCCAGATACGGGGGTTCCATCAACCTCCCACCATACTCCATAATAAGCAGGGTTTCAAATTCAGATCTATTTTTGACTTCAGATCTACCGTACTTCCTCAGATATCATTTGATGAAAAATCGTTACTTATAATGATGCACCCAGCCACGCAGCCACCCAGTTAGCTTAAATATGACAGAGCAGAGACTCGGCTGCACTGAGGAATGACGAACAATCATAGCTCAGCACAGTACAGTGATGACCAATCAACCTCCCACCATACTGTACCTACATGCACTGTACCTATTGTCGACTGTACCTATGGGCATCAGCCTACCTCCATACTGTACCTACATGCAAAGTTGCAACTTCATATCTGTTGTACTTCCTGAGATACTGAGATAGTCTCGCTGATGCTGAGACAGAAACATCACAGAGTCAAGTATGATAACTCACTCTTATCATCGAGGTCCTCCTCGTGCATCCTGACAGCTTCCTCTGCTGCATTCTTCTGTGTCCTGAGCAGGTCGATCTGACGGTGAAGATGCTTCTCCTGCAACTGTTCACAACACAGATGGTCACCCATCCAAGTACTAACCGGGCCCGACATAGAGTAACTTCACGCATTACCACTAAGTGAAACTGCCACCGATGACTATGATGATGAATTGTTAAATTTAATGCTTGCCCACTCTTACAGTTAGAAATAGAAGCGTACTAACAATACGCTCTCTTAACAATTCCGTTTTCGGGTCATGACAAAATAAGGACAAAAGTTGTCAGCTGTGTAGCAGTATCAGCACATAGTTCCATTAAGAACTGCTGCCGGCTTCACACTAGACCAGACTTCGACTCTTCTTACTATCTAGAAACTTAATAGACGGATAAAACCTGTAATAATAATCATAATCATGAACGTTATAGTGTGCTGTCTACATCAATGAAGACCAACAGTGCATTACAATGTCTATAGTTGCAGAAACGAATGAGTCTTAAGAGATTTGCGAAAAGCCGGAGCACAATGAACGTTTCTGATGTGTGGGGGTATCTGGTTCCAAATACTTGGACCGCAGACTGAGAAGGTGCGCTTCCCGAACTGGGTCTGCGTCCGCACAACAGAAGCTGCGTTAGTTGCAGTGGAGGAACGGAGCTGGCGACATCCGGATTCTGCAGTGTTGAATTGCATCATGTTACTGAGATATGCCGGCCCGCGTTGATGATGAATGGCGTGCATCAAGGTGGCGATTTTGAATGTTACTAGACCAGAAACTACCACTAACTACATCAGACATGAGATTTACGTCAAGTTGTCGACAAAGACATTTCATTATCAGAAACTGCTGCTGCTGCTGCTATTGCTGCTGCTGCTGCTGCTCAATTCATTTCACTGTTAACATCTTCATCTGTTTAATAATAACCAGACGGTCAATGACGGAGTAGCTCATTCCAATATTTAGACAGCTGCCTGATACTTATACTGGAAGGAGAGCATAATGGTGTTTCATAAAGTGAGCGCATGTAGAGACAGAACGTGAGACCGTACTGTATAGCAAACATTTCGGGACATCACCTTGACCTTGACCTTGAGCACATCGTGGATGCAGGCTCTTCTGCAGACCATCGTGTGCAAGTTTGGTCGCGATACAGCTATTTGCTTGCAAGAAGAAGCGATTTTCGTGAAATTACGAAAGTGTCCGTATCACGTGACCTTTGACCTTGAGCACACCCTGGATGCAGGCCCATCTGGGGACCATCGTGTGCAAGTTTGGTGGCGATTGAGTTACGTTTGTGGTAGAAGAAGGGATTTTAGTGCACACAGAAAAGTGCCCGTATAACGTGACCTTTGACCTTGACCTTGAGCACACCCTGGATGCCCGCTCTTCTGGGGACCATCGTGTGCAAGTTTGGTGGCGATCGAGTCACGTTTCTGGTAGAAGAAGCGATTTTAGTGTAGGCTGAAAAGTGTCCGTATCACATGACCTTTGACCTTGACCTTGAGCACACCCTGGATGCAGACCCGTCTGGGGACCATCGTGTGCAAGTTTGGTGGCGATCGAGTCACGTTTGTGGTAGAAGAAGCGATTTTAGTGTAGCCTGAAAAGTGTCCGTATCACGTGACCTTTGACCTTGACCTTGAGCACACCCTGGATGCGGGCTCTTCTGGGGACCATCGTGTGCAAGTTTGGTAGCGATCCAGTCACTTCTGTGGTAGAAGAAGCGATTTTAGTGTAGGCAGAAAAGTGCCCGTATCACGTGACCTTTGACCTTGACCTTGAGCACACCCTGAATGCCCGCTCTTCTGGGGACCATCGTGTGCAAGTTTGGTAGCGATCCAGCCACTTCTGTGGTAGAAATAGCGATTTGCGCAAAGTTTACAGACGGACGGACAGACGGACGACGGACGCCTCGCGATTGCACAAGCTCATGGAATGAGCTAAAAACAACAAGTACCTTTCTGTCAAAGCTTGGGCTACAAACGAGCTGCTGGAGTGGGCTACTTTGTGCGTCAAGCTGCGGCGACCTCAGACTTATACGTGATAGCATGCCAGGAACTTCACCGGCACATCAACAACAAACAACAATACATACAGGGTGGTGCCAAACAAGCCGATCTTTTACAACACAATTCTGCAACTGTTAACACACAAACTTTTTAACAGCCACCTGAGTAAGCTGATGGCCCTAAGGAAAAATATTCTCACAGTACTAAGATCAATACACGCAGGGTGCGCACAGAACACTGAAAGTGGCTTTCCGCGACTTTCCAGGATCTTTTGATGTGCATTTTCCAGGACTTTCCAGGACCATTTATGTCCATTTTCCATGTCTTTCCAGAACTGTTTATAGTGTTTAATCGAGTGGACATCGGAGAAATCAGATTTTCATATACATGTATTAAATCAACTAAACAACATATTGAATAGTCTGACAGCGGATGATGATGTATGTATAGGCTGAAAACATGTACACGGGTCAGAAATGCGGCAACCATTTGGTTTATTTTCCACGACTTTCCAGGACCTAGACCTAATTCCACGACTTTCCAGGCCTGGAAAATTTGAATTTTAAATTCCATGACTTTCCGAGACTTTCCAGGATCTGTACGCACCCTGTACACCACACGCCATTCCTGACACCCAAATAACAGCGTCAAACTACCGACACATACAGCTGGTTTTTGTTTAACTCACCCAGGGTACTTCAGGTTAAGATTGTCACTAAAGTAAACTTTTAGGAACCATTCAAATGCAAAATTTGATGCCTGTCGCCTTCACATTTTAATTTGGGTAACTTCATGCTTTGCTCATATCATAATAACATTTGAAAAAAAAATAGAAAAATAAACTCACTGAATGGTGTGCAACGACTGTTTGACGGTGAGCTGGCTGGCGTGTCCGCCGTGCCGACCGGCGTTGATGTGGCTTGAGGCTCTGAGCTCATGTCATCAACTGCTGACAACCAACAAGCTATCAACTCAACAATTATCACTAAAATTTCAGCAACTAATTAACTCATTTCATCCTTCTGTGCACCGACATTGTTGTCTGGGCAACAGGAAGGGCACCTGGCTTGCGAAAAGTACTACCACAGCAATTCCCAAAGGTTTAATTTCCGGAAACGGTCTAACACAGAACAAATCTAGCTTCACAGTGTTTTTACGCTGCTGATTAGGTAACAAAAAGGCCAAACTGCCTGTACAAAGTGCATCTACAAAATTTCAAAGAAATTTGCTTCTGGAATGGCCTAACCAGCAGAAACTACGGAAAAACAGGATGGTTAAATAACAAGTACGAAAGATACTATTGACCTGAAAGGCACACGACGTGAAACGAACTTTGATAATTACTCATTAACTGGAAATTAATTTAAAATAGAGCTGTCGAGTGATTATTTTTTTAATCGCATTAATCGCATGATTAATTATTTAATTAATAGAGGTGGGACGGGTACCCGGCGGTTCCGGCCGGGTATTGCACTACCCGGCATTACCCGGACCCGGCCGGATATTACTTTAAAATGTGGCCGGACCTGAGTATTTGTCACGATTTGTGCGACTCTCAACTATATGTAACGTAGTGAAACGCAAAGCGAGAATTTGTCTTGCAACCATCTTTGATGCACGACACTGTGGCATCACGTGTAACCGATAATTGCCCACTTGTTTCTTCGCGGGGGAGGGGAGAATGGCAATCTACCGCCGGACAGTTTAATCAGTCAGCTGACACGGCATATAGCGATGTACTTATTATGTACATATTGACAAATGAAGCAATTACGCAACGTGATTCGCGACTACGTTGTTTCTCTTGCAGCGTCTACTGCCCTTTGGCCTCTGTCTATGCATATACATCCGGATCGCACTATATAATCCAGTAATCATCGCCTGCTGGTTTCACTGCAAAGTTATTTTGCACTTATAGTCAGTCAATTACTGTTATGGCTCGCTCAAGTCCCACATGGACATTTTATTCCATAGAAAATAAAGATGATGACAAAGCAAAGTGTAAGCTTTGCCTTATTATCATCTTTTTACATGGTAAGACAAAAAGAAATGTAGAAATTATCAAAAAGAAGCAGTGGAGGGCTACCACACAAAAGCAATGTTCACGTCTCATATTAAGAACTGTACCCGGATCCGGCCCAGATCCGGCCGGGTACCCGGATCCGGTACCCGGCGAAATTTGCTACCCGTGCCACCTCTATTAATTAATTAATGTGTCAATTCGACAGGACTAGTTTATGTTGTAGGTTGCCGTCAGCGAACAACTGCATGTCTTGCTGTTCACGACTCATGTAACCTAGCAGCTCACTTTTGTCCAATGCATTCATTTCATTCCAAGTCACCGAGTGAAAAGTCTCTGCTGCCTTAACTACGTGGAGGGTTTTCCATGCCACCATGAATTAGACCGGACCACCCAAAGGTCTCCCTGGACAAACTGTTGGGACTGTATGGGTAAGACTTCTACAGACAGAATGCCGTCCTCATGTTGAATGAACAGTATCTTGCCATATGACAAAGAGGACCTAAAAATAAAATCTTTCTGCTCATTCAGTGCTTTGATGCTATTGGCTGGACGACAGAAAGGGCAGAAACGCCTGCTCCGACAATTCTCAAACGTTTGTTTTCGGGCACCAGCCTACCTGGAGTGACTCGGGAAAAGTGGGTCGGTTAAAGAGAAGCAGAAAGTGTTTTGAAGATGCGGGAGAAATAAAGAGCGGACCTCGAGGTGTGGTAAGCAACTGGGTGATGTCAGCGTCTGTGACTTGGTGGCCGGGCTCTAGCAGACCAGTGATCATGTGTCGTATATCCAGCTGACTGTCGACATCAAGAGTCATAGCAACGCGGATGAACATGTCACCACTTTCTATCACTGATCGAGAGCTCAACAGCAGTAGACACACCTGAGACACATGTCAGATTACCTGTATTGACTTCATCGACCAATCACAAACACACCAGACTTCACAGACCAATCACAAATACACACTAGACTTCATCGACCAATCACAAACATGTCAGACTTCACAGACCAATCACAAACACAGAGACTTCCTCGACCAATCACAAATACACACTAAATCTCATCAACCAATCACAAACAGACTTCATCGACCAATCACAAATACACGTTAAATCTCATTGACCAATCACAAACACAGACTTCATCAACCAATCACAAATACACAGTAGACAATGACAAACACTGTAAATACACAGTAGACAATGACAAACACTGTCAGACTTCATCAACCAATCACAAACACACATTTGACTTTATCGACCAATCACAAATACACAGTAGACTTCAATAACCAATTACAAACACTGCCAGACTTCATCAACCGATCACAAACACAAACTAGACAACCTGCATCAACCAATCACAAACCAGCTTGTGTTAAAGTACTCACGTACAAACTACTCCTCATGCAGTGACAACAAGACAAGAAAAGTTACAGACCTATAAGATGTTCCTGACGTTACTTTTCACCAAGTGTTTGAATGTGCATGATGCATTACAACATTACAAAATATAAGAAAACTATTTACAGAGTGACTCTGTATCATATTTTATAAGTAAGTAAAACTAAGAACAAGCAATGACGGGAAACCTTTGCGATCTCGAGCTCGTCACCGGCCGTGAGACGGGCAACGTCCGGCTGGTAGCAAACTGACGTTCTGTAGACTGCTGCAACAGCAAAACATCACTGACAGGCAGATATGTGACTCAGTGCATCTCTGTGTTAGGCTAAACTCACAGATACCTGCCAGTTTAGTCTATCACATAGAAACTAAGCTGTCGAACGATTAATTTTTTTAATCGCGTTAATCGCGCGATTAATTATTTTAATCGCGCGTTAACGCGTTAATTAACGCGTCAATTCGACAGGTA
>Ga0209679_1001268_pt1 | contig 10597 bp, 8 predicted proteins | sample WorMetHEROISLAND_4_FD_187408 | JGI IMG/M metagenome (GOLD analysis project Ga0209679, IMG submission 187408) | Marine gutless worms symbiont microbial communities from Max Planck institute for Marine Microbiology, Germany - Olavius sp. 2 HERON... ...
AAAGTTCAAGGTCACGCCATCCCGGCGGAGGCGCACAGCACTTGACGCTACCGTCGAGTGCAACTTTTTCTAGTTTCCTATTATCTCGTGCACAGCTTACACTGCTGAACTACATACAGTTAGCTGTCATCCTGACTTAGCAAACTTGTGTTACTCTCCTTTAACAGTTAATGTACATGATTAGTGTTTGCTGATGCTTGCTGCTTGCTTAAGTTTGCTTGTGCTTCACCATTTCGTGTACACCTTCTATTTACAACTAACAGTACATGTAGGCATGTTAGTACCATATCACCATTTACATGCGATAACATATTGCAGGCACTGTGGCACAACAGAGTACAGCGGTACTTTCATAATGCAAGATGCCGCCGTGACAACAATCTGCAGGTTGTCATGGCGCGCAAACGCAAAGTGGCCGTACGGGACTGTCATCCGATGTCAAAAGACCACACATTGGCTTTGTTTGGCATTGTCAATTATCTGCCAGCCCGACCTGCTGGAGAAACGGATGACACGATTGCAGACATGATTAAAATTATGGTTGATGAAAGTCGCCGGCTGAAACAAAACTCAACTCGCGTGGAAGACTTAATGACACAGACCTTTGCCGACAGACGATCGATGATTGTAACTGACTTAGTCAGTCTCAGTGAACTGAAAGTCCGTTTCCCTTGTCTCTTCAGCCAAGAACAGGTTTGCTTCACTTCACTTATACATTGAAAGTTTGCACTGAATGCAGTGTGTGGTCACGGCATGATATATATATTGGTGATATATATCGGGTATATATCCGATATTTTCGAGTTTGAAAATATCAGATATTTCTGTTATTTTCAGAATTGGATATTATCCTTATTTTTCAACATTACTTGATGTAAAAACCTCCGTAAAATGCACAAATAGACATTTCTGGTTGTCAATACTGCTGTTTATTTACCTTACTTTTAAAACATTTCTTACCGCGCGATGCACGTAGTGCAAAGCACGGTATTGCTATTGCTAATTATAATCTTAAACGTTCTCTTTCATCTACTTGTTGTATGTTTTTTACTGGATTGTTATGTGCCACACCTGTTACCGATAGGTGTGGTGGGGACATCATTTTCTTCAGTTTGAGTTGTTTCTCTATTGGTGTGTGCCTTGATGCTTACAGGCCTGTATTCTGGAGCTTAATAACTCAGGAGTGTGTTGAAGGATTTTGAGTAGATTTACAAATATTCTAAACCAACGTTAGACAAATTAATCAGATTTTAAGAGTTAAGATCTATGTTACTACAGTGTTAAACATTTTACTGAGTTAACATTGTGGCAGGGTGAGGCATCCACATGGATGCTTGTACATTGATGACGTATCATTTAGTTGCATGTTGTTAGTCTTACTGCATATGTGCGTAGAATATTAACTCACAAACTCATATTAACTTATTATATTTTTTACTTTATTGACAACCATGCCAGTTTTACTTTTTACCATGCGGAAATGTGAGATCTGTTAGTGCTGTATAGCTGTTTGCAGAATTCAAGAGGCTTGTCGAACTCAACGCTGTCGATTGTCTACAGTCTGTTCTAGAGAAACATGCAACTGCCATTGTGAAGCTTACAACAGAAGACAGTCACAACAGCAAACCTCAGATGTTAGTTTCACAGCTGATTGCACTAGGAGGTGCAAAGACAGAGGAGCGGAAACGAGGTGCGTTCTAACACTCTGACACTGACCGTGCTGTATATGATTTTAGTTTGGACAAGTTTTTTTTACATTTTTGATTAAATCAACTGCCGGTTTGTTAGAACTTTGCACTGAAACCCATTAGCCATGTTGCTTAGAGTGGAATGGGTGTATGATGAAATATTGAAGTTTACTGTATTGTACTGTCTGCATGTTTAGATCTCACATGGGCTGCGGCTGTTCTATGCCTGCCATACTTGTTGGGTGATGACATTAGCACAATCATTGGCAATGAAGAGGTATTCACAGTTATTAATATAATGGGTGACTTCACTTTTTGGCTGAGCCTAAAACCAGGTTAAGCCGGAGATGGCGACACTACGACTGCTAGCGTATGGCCTGGCCTGGCGCCATGAGCTCTGCGTGCCTGTAACTAATGACTATGCGCTACGCCATGCCAGCACGATGAGGTCACTGTAAGTTTAATAGCCCTCGCCAGGTTAGGGCCATTGACATAGGGCGTTGCCTCTGTGCGCCACTAAACACTAAATCTGCATAGTTACTATTTTTAGTAACAGTTCCGCTGAGCTAATCTTCGGTCTGGACTAAGACCAAAGTTGAGGGCTCAGATTAGTGTTTGGTCTCATCCAGAAGGCTCAGCCACGGACTGAGCCAAAAAGTGAAGTCACCCAATATCTCATATTTCATATTCTCCATTAATTTGGTTTCTGTCATTGTTTGCTATCTAGGCCTAATCTGGCTGTAAAAGTAACTTCTGTTTCTGTTTAACCATTTTTGAATTGCATATGCATCTAGCAGCAATATACACAGCAGGGCTGTGACATTTTTAGTTATCGTTTTTGATTATTAGACATGCAGACGGGAGTTACTCCCTCATGATTGCAAGTAAACAACAGAGTTTGCAAATTTAAGAAAATGCCTTTGTGTTAGTTTTCTTATAAGGCCTAGCTTTGAGTCAGCCTCCTGAGTTGCAGCAACGCTTGATCAGTTATGTAGGCTAAACTAGGTACTTTTCCTGGACTGTGTAGACTAGAATGTGTACTTTATTAAATGGTAAATATTGGTTGCGTTAGTATTGCTGTCCACCGCTTTTTGGGTTCCTTTTACTTTTATTTTGTGATACTGTTTTACTGTTAGTTTTAATTATTATTTTTATGTTTATTAGCAAGCTGTTTATTTTGGTTGGCTAACAAAAATTTTCATTTTCATCACCTGGGAAAATAGACTGTTTTTTGTTTTGTATGATGTAACTGCATTATGTAAACGCTTGAAGTGATGCTTTAGACTGTTAGTCAATATATGTTTTCTGTTATTTTTTACAGTCCTGCAACTATCCAGTGTACATAGTTCACCAGGACGTCTACACTGTTCATGCTGATGGCATCACAATTGCAAGCTGCAACGCTTTGCCAGTTGCACTAGCTTTGTACTGTGTTGCACATTACGTTTTTAACTTCCACTTTCCAAAAAACAGTGCCAAGACACTGGTCTTCTTGCAGAAGTACGCATTCAACATCATTGAAAAATCGCGCGACCCGTTTTACCTTAGATGCCAACGGGCCTGTACTGTGCTGATGGAAAAGATAACCATGAAATCAGCCAAAAGTAGCTTGCCAAGTCATGTCCAACCTCCCATCAACTTAGAAGGTGGCCAAGAGGTGCCCCAACAGGTCTGTGGTAGGAGTAGGCCTAAAGGTAAGCGTGTGGTGCCTTCAAGTTCCAAGCGCACTTCACGTAACAAATGCAAGAAGACGTCTCCCGAGTTCGTTTTCTTTTGATGCGTGAAGTGCGCTTGGCACTTGTACCGAAGGTCTACATCCACTTCTGTCCTTGGTCACTTTGCTCCCTTAAATTAAATGGACCGAACTGCACATCCATTTTTTATACGTTTTGTATGTTTGAATTTGTCATGAATTGCTTGCAACATTAGACGGTTTTGGTGATTTTTCTATGACCAATTATGATTTACGTGAGAAATTTTTCTCCACATTCAGTATAATGTCTTCTTACTACACCGCAGCACTATGCTTGTAAATACATATAAGTAAGACAAAACTTATCAACCATAATACAATAGTAATAGGAGCTGAATTGAAAGGCGACGTGGCAGTAGGGCTATGCGAAATTTATGTACTGGTATATAGTATTAGCTTGGTGTTGGGTTCCATTAGAGATTTACTGAGTAACTGATTACTGTTCGAATATTCGTGACCCGTTATTTTTTCGAATTTGCTGAGGTTGCGAAATAAAGGGCACACGAAAATTTCGGGTATTACAGTAACTTATGTGGCACTGACTGTTACTTTTAGTGTTTGTTTTTTTATGTTGTCTGTTGCGCTGCACTGCGTGTTTTTCCTTTGCTTTAATGCATGGGTCTCGTGCAGTCCCTGGGCTGCAAGCAGCCCTGAAAGACATGTTATCTTCGGCTCACAGTCACTGACTATAGCAGAAAATAGTTGTGGTCTGTTAAAAATACTATCAAGTGCATAGCTAGCATTAATGAACTTCCAAACTTAGCTTTTTATGATAAATGGTAGGCTGTGTCAGTGTAGTCTCGATTATCGTTAAAATGAAATGACATCTGACGCAATAATGGCTCTCGTCCGGCTGAGTTGAGACCCGTTGTTTTGCATTAGCATTTTCTACCATTGTGTTCAGCAGAATGCAGTGACTAAAAGTAAAGTGATGTGCAACCATATATGAAAGACCTCCAAATTACATGTTCAAAAAATTATTTCGTATGATTTGTCTGCGCTGTAATCAAATGTCTTGGGACATTTTGAGACAAGTGTAGTATTGTGTAATTTTATACATTTTGTGTGTTTGAATTTGTCATGAATTGCTTGCAACATTAGACAGTTTTGGTGATTTTTCTATGACCAGTTATGATTTATGTGGGAAATGTTTCTCCACATTCAGTATAATGTCTTCTTGCATTTATACTACACCGCAGCACTATGCTTGTAAATACATTTAAAATGTGATTATTGTTGTCGTTGTGATTATTGTGGGCATTTGTGATGCTTGCACTTTCTACCATTGTGTTCAGCAGAATGCAGTAACTGAAAGTAAAGTGATGTGCAACCATATATGAAAGACCTCCAAATTACATGTTCATAAAATTATTTCGTATGATTTGTCTGCGCTGTCATCAAATATCTTGGGACATTCTGAGACAAGTATAGTATTGTGTAATTTTATACGTTTTGTATGTTAGACAGTTTTGGTGATTTTTCTATGACCAGTTATGATTTATGTGAGAAATTTTTCTCCACATTCAGTATAATGTCTTCTTACATTTATACTACACCGCAGCACTATGCTTGTAAATACATTTAAAATGTGATTATTGCAGTGGTTAAATTCAGCCGGAACGGCGTTCCGCAACCTGTCTGACTTTCCACCACCTGCAATTGCCGTTCCACCACCTAAAGTTGTCGCTCCACCACCTAGCGATGCCGTTCCGTCACCATAATAAAGTTTTCGTCATATGTGATAAGTTAGAGTTCAAGTTTCCAGTTTATTTTCGGGAAAATCATTACAGTTGTTGCCACCAGATGTCCGATTTTAAGGATTAAATGCACCAAATTCTGTTTCGGCTGTGGCTCCGCCCCAGACCCCGCTGGGAGCTTACAGCGCTCCCCAGACTCCCTAGCTGGATTTAAGGGGCCTACTTCTAAGGGGAGGGAGGAAGGGGAGGGAAGGGAAAGGGAGCGGGGGAAGGAAGGGAAAGGGAGGGCAGGAGAATGGAGGGGAAGAAATGTAGAGTTCCACCACCTACTTTTGAGTAATTTAACCACTGGATTATTGTTGTCGTTGTGATTATTGTGGGCATTTGTGATGCTTGCACTTTCTACCATTGTGTTCAGCAGAATGCAGTAACTAAAAGTAAAGTAAAGTGATGTGCAACCATATATGAAAGACCTCCAAATTACATGTTCATAAAATTATTTCGTATGATTTGTCTGCGCTATCTTGGGACATTCTGAGACAAGTATAGTATTGTGTAATTTTATATGTTTTGTATGTTTGAATTTGTCATGAATTGCTTGCAATTTTAGACAGATTTGGTGATTTTTCTGTGACCAGTTATGATTTATGTGAGAAATTTTTCTCCACATTCAGTATAATGTCTTCTTACATTTATACTACACCGCAGCACTATGCTTGTAAGTAAATATGTTTAAAATGTGATTATTGTGGTCATTTTTGGTCATATTTCTCAGTTTCCTAAAATTACACACTAAGTAGTTTGCAAACGATGTCTGAAATGAGTATTTTGTATTGCAGTTCAGTATACATACTACTCAGTTTGAGTATGTAGGTATACTACATCTGAGTAGACGAACGTATACTCACAATTGAGTATACCAATTGAGTATACCTTCCTCTACTCAAACCAACTACTCAATCTGAGTACAATCTACTCGTTTTGGACATCGTTGGTTTAGTAATTTTTTTTACTCCATTTGAGTAGATTTTATTTACAGTGCATGCTTCTTGAAGGGCCCAGCATTGACGTGCAGAACCAGACTCACAATGTGCCAGCAGCTGTTATGATTGCACAGCATATTATGTTCAACAGCGTTCAACACAAAAGGCGTGAACATGTTGAACTTGCTCTTTTGCTCAGTTTTGCTGTAATGTGCACTGCAGCTTACATGGCAATGCCGCGTCAAAAGCCGCCTGTTGGCGTTACGTTGGATACTTGTACGAAAATGCAGTCGCTTCGTTATGTATATTCCTACGAAACCAGGCAAGTACGGTCTATAAAGTACGGGTCATGGCGGATTCTGAAACACGCTACTATGCCGACGCCCAGTTGTACGCCGGCAAAGTCGGCAATCAGCCTCCTGCATAGTACTTCAGCTATCTGAATCTATCGGCGGGACTGGACGGAACATCACAACAGACAATTTTCTCACTAGCTACAAGTTAGCAAAGGACCTTATGCAGAAACGACTGACAATCGTAACGACTGACAATCGTTGGCACAATGAATGTGAATCGCAAAGAAATTCCACGCGAGACTTAAACTGCAATATGTTATTGTTTGTCTACCTGTAAGCACTGCATCTTGTAAGCAAAGCTTTTCTGCCTTGAGGCAAATAAAAACATGGGTAAGAAATTCCGTGTCCAACAAAAAACTCTCAACAATTCTCGCAATTCTCGCTATTGAACACGAACGCGCACAGTCGCTGGACAGCGGACAATGAGAAAGTTATCGATGCATTTGCTGTAACTCACAACAACAGATGTATAGTATTACTGTCACTTACCTTGGAATTGTAAAATATTGCTATACGATGTAGATGTATATAACTATCTCAGTATAGCTGCATGATCTACATGTTGCTCGCATTGTAAAGTTTCTTGAAGTTTTTTTTCATTGATGGGCTGTGTTATGCTATGTTCCACAAGTATATCTGTTTGTTCAGTGAATACTGTTATTTTTGTGACAACAGTAAAGGAATGGACGTTTTGAAGTCCATGGAATAGTTGGTGTGATTCTTGCGAGTAGCACATTTACCATTTATGCACCCAGTGCATCTGTTTTACAAGTTTTACCCTGCCCCCTATGCCCTAGCCTCCGCCCCAACATTGCTACCCCAGTCACAAAAAGCTGGCGCCGCCTATGAATGTTACGGTACTTCTGAGTATCTTATGTACGTTGTTACTTGCCAGTCGTGCAGCGTCTGAACAAAAGAACAAAGATGACGTGTTGAAAAATACACACAAGTTTGAAACAAAATGTAGCTTTCCATGCTGTATCGGAGCACTTGACGGCAAGCATGTTGCAATACTACCATCACTAAATACTGGATCACTGTACTTGAACTACGAACACCATTTCAGCATAGTACTGCTGGCACTGGTTGATGCATCTTGTCGATTCATCTATGTTGACATCGGTGCCTATGGGAGAACATCTGACGGAGAAGTGTTCAACAACTTGTCGCTGTCACAAGCTCTGGAGAGCAAAAGCTTCAATAAACCTGAACCTGCTGCCATCCCTCATACCAATGATGTGTGTCCATACGCCATTGTAGCAGACGACGCCTTTGCGTTGCGCTGAAGCCGTAGTACATTAGTGATAATTTTAGTTAATTTCAATTAGAATTAACATTATGCAAGTTACTTGATAAAAACTTAAAAAACATGGAATTACAAGATATTCCAGAAATGATAATTACACTGGAAATTTATAACTAAAACTGTTATGAATTGGTAAACATCTCCGATAAAAAATACTGGTAACACAGCACGTTTGTGTTCCCTGACATCTCCATAAAGATCTATCTTGACAAGATGGAGCTGTCTACGACTTCCAGTTACCTCGGTGCTCCCACAGTGCTCATCAGCACCTACTACTGTCTCGACATTGAATTCTCCAAATGTTTGGCTGTAGCACTGGGGCGATAGAACGCAAACAGCTGTGTTGATTGTAGGTGTAGCTGTCACACTGTGTTGTGATGTCAACAGCTGCTGTAAAAGCATTGATGCCATAACGGCCAAACGTAAGGAAGTGGCTGATTCAGGCATTGGACCTGCTCCGTCATGCATTGTAGATCATCCTGGCATTTCGTCCGCTTGTCTCACACCAAATCCTGGCGATGCCACTGTCTACCATCAGCTATGCTACGTGGCAGATGTGACTACAATATGCTATGGATTCTGAAGGAAAATTATTGTAGTTTAGTTCGAAAACTGTGTTGGCATGCACAATGGCTGACAAAAATAAGCAGGCAAACTTCACGATAGTGTAAGCAGGATACGCCCATGTGAGGCAGCAGGCGGCGAACTGTGTAAACAGTGTAATCACCACATGACGGGCAAGCATTCTATTAATGTGGTTCAGACACAAGTGCAGCGCGCGAGGGCGGCCGGCAATGGTACCGCCACTGACGCGGTAGAGGCGCCGCCCACTTCTACTCCATCGACCAATAGCAATGCAGCCACATGCCGCAGGCGTAAAGGCAAGCGGTGATTCGTTGTGGCACTGGACGTCACTGCTCCAGTGGCGTGGGAGGCTAGTGCGTCCTAGACTCCAGCGTTCATTAGCAGATTTACAACAGTTCTGCCAAACAACCGCATTATGACTGCTATTTTACAAACGTATTGCTATATTAAAACGTGAGTTAAGTGACAGACAGAAAAATGTAACTAGAACTTCACAAAGATTTGGCGTGATATCTGACGACCATAGATTATGCTGATGGAATGCAGAAGAAGGCAAGAGAAATTTCATATTTGGCATATCACTTTTTACAGCGTTGTTATCATTGGTCAATCGTACTGAAGCTTCATGTTACAGTTAGATGAATTCATAGCATATTCTTTGTGTACGTCTGTGCTCAAGTGCTGTCACAGAATGTTGTCACAATGTGATGAAGTCATCCATTTCTGATTGTTGCCTTTTTGGACATTAATATTTCACAAGGTAGTGCAGCAACACAGCTGGGGCGTGTTGAGATCTGTAAGACTATAATGATATGCTTTGTGCAGTTGTAGAGTACAGTCAGACAGTGCAGCACAGGACTACAGGAGTTCGTTAACCGCTGCGCAGCACGTTAACCGCTGCGCAGCACCTCATGATTTCTCAGAAATGAATGTTGTCATAATGTGTCAAAACGGTGCAGTGAAATAGAAACTGTTGTAATTACTGTGTGATAGAAATTCATTGAACAACTACTGTCGGCGCGTGTTGCAGCACGATGGCTAAGCAGAAATAGCAGCCTATTTCACGGCGATGTGGACATGCCATTTCTGGATTTCCAAACGTGATTGGCGCAATTGATTGCACCCACATTCCTATCAAATCACCATCCAGCAATGAAGAGGAATATGTTAACAGGAAAGGCGTCTACACCATAAATATGCAGGCAGTATTTGATGCTAATATGCGTTTATTGGACATCGTAGCAAAGTGGCCTGACAGCACACGACTCATTCATCTGGTGCTCCAGCAACCTACATCAGCTGTTTGAATACGGTCACGTGCAAGGCGCATGGCTTCTTGCTATGTTAAACATTTTATTGACAATGACTCAAACATTTTGACCATAAGTGTATCAACCCAAATGATTACCACAGCAGCAGAAGCGTAAGATAATGAACAGTTGCGTGACTTGACACTGATCAACTTTTCTGATGCTGACGACAACAAACTGTTTCTGCAACTGGTTATCAACGGGCTTGACATAGCTGCCTGTGTCTGCCTGAATAGGTTGGATTATGTATGGGACAACACTGACGACCTATGGTTGTAACAGTGCTGTAACTACAAGAGCATTACTGATGCAGACTGAGGGGCAGCGTAGAGTACGCCCAGCGGAGAGGTATAAAAAGCCAGCAAAGACCAATAGCCGGATCAATTGGGCTCTGAAGAGCTGAACGTGGCAGCTCAAAGAGGTCTGGTCCGGATATCGAAAGGCACGCTTGATTGTTGACTCAGTCGGCCGAGTATGATCCGGACGGATCCGGAGTATCCGGATCCACCACGAAAATACACGGTAAGTCCCGATCAATTCCCCGAACAGTAATTAACTGGACAGAAATTTAACACTGCCAAAAAGCTGTTGGTTGGTACATTCACTAGTGACCTTGCCGACTGTTCATATAAGGCAGAACACCGTAAGTCAACTACCAGAGGAGTCAACGAGGCAGAGGCAAAACTTGCAAAAGACATCTTGGGTATTTTTGAGCATCTTGATGAGAGATTTCACTTGTCTAAAATAACATTTGCCGCTGTAAACTTAGAAAGACTAACAAAGTACGGTCCAGAGGAAATTAACATCTGTTCCGTTGCTGACAAACAGTCTGAGCTCGGAATTAGTGTTGCTTGACTGGCTGCTCGTGTCGATGAAATGGCTACGGACCATTCATCTGCTAAGTTGGCGGAACTCAAAG
>Ga0209679_1001269_pt1 | contig 10593 bp, 8 predicted proteins | sample WorMetHEROISLAND_4_FD_187408 | JGI IMG/M metagenome (GOLD analysis project Ga0209679, IMG submission 187408) | Marine gutless worms symbiont microbial communities from Max Planck institute for Marine Microbiology, Germany - Olavius sp. 2 HERON... ...
GGCGTACTGCTGTGGGAAATGATGACTCACGAAGTGCCGTACAAAGATGTAGATACATCAGCTATCATTTGGGGCGTCGGCAGCAACTCTCTCAATCTTCCAGTCCCAGCTTCATGTCCCGAAGGATTCAAGTTACTTATGAAACTCTGTTGGTGAGTTCTGTCTCAGCAACAGTCGCAGATCTCTGCTGCTCATTGCATAGTAAAGAACTGCTTTGTGGCACAGATTTTGAACACCTTGCAGTGGTCCAGTAAAAGTCGGTTATTAGGGCCGCCCGTTGCAATAACGCACGAGCAGAGCACGTATGTTTTGCCGCTGTTTCTTTCTTTTTTCTTCAGTGTGAGATCTCCGATCTTGGCCGATTGCCGTGAAACTTTGCTACATGATCGGAAATGGGTGCAATTTTAAAAACTCGGTCCAAAATTTTGGGCCGAAAAACGTGCTTTTTTGGCGCAATTTCGGACGACTTTTCGATTTGATCGCGAATATCTCCGTAACAGAACAAGATATCGACAATTGGAAAATGGCGTTGCAAACTACGATCTCTTTCGCGTCTGCTGACGTAAGCTGGTGAACTTTGGTCCACAAACGGCGAAAAATAGGACCGTAGTTCTGCCCCACACACCAGCCATAGTTCAGAGGACTGACGTTAACAAGTCAGTAGCATTCGCTAGGGGGCAGCACGCATAAGGGCGGCCCTTACGCTGTGCTGTGCACCACATCTAGTTCTGATTGTTTTTCTGAATAGAAACTAAAGTAAAGTAAGTAAGTAAGTACTACAACTACTTAAGTAAGTAAGTAGTACAACTACATTGGTGCCAGATGTTGAAGCAGGTGTTGCATGTATTCTTGGCGGCTTTATAATAATTCTTATTCGTTGCTTGATTTCAGCTGTCTTTTGGCTGTCTAGTAATAGAACAGTGTAAATGGTTGTGTTGGTATTGTTGCTATCATCTACTGTTATTTCTACTATTACACAAGCAGCCACAACGTAACTCAGTTAAGCAAAATATCCTTCATATATTCCAGTGTTTGGAAACTCAGTTACTTCCATTACAGATTCATGGTGACTGACTATTTTACAGATTTCTAGACTGTTAATCTGATTTTCAAGCTTAATTTGGCTTTCTGTAGTTGTTCTTATGTTCGGTTCTGTGCAGTAAACTATGCTGACTACTCATTAGTTATTGAGGCATGTTAAAATTTTCTCATATCATGTCATGTTAGCAGTGATAATATTATGATGACGTTAACTGGAATGATGGAATGTCTTTGGGACAGACAGTTGTTAGCTGCCCAGTGCTGAGACCATATCATTTTGGCCCAGTGCACATTAGTGTATTATTTATGCTGAATAATCATGACATGAAGAGAGTGAAGTAATGATAACACGAGATTGTGTGGTTAAAATGTGATCATTTGTCTATGCTTGCAGGTCGACTAAGCCGCGATGTCGGCCATCATTTCGGCAGATACAGATTCACCTTGAGATTGCATCACAGGAGTGGCTGAGGATTCCAGAGTCAGACTTTGCTGAGCGACAGGCATCTGATTGATTTTATCACTTCCTTACTTATCATGAGAGTTGCATTTCACATTAGTCTGCAGTTGTGGCCATTCTGTGTCAAACGTTAGCATCTGTAAAGTGATTTAACTTCTAGATTGGGCTTGATTTGCACGGTGAAGTAATTTTTTTGTGGTGAGAAAAATCTTGTGGATGCACAAACTGATAGCTTCATTGCTGGTCAGCATAAATGCTCACCCCAAAAGTAAGGTAAGGTTAAGCATCTTTATACTTTAAATAATGTTCTTTGTCTTCAGCCAAAGAGTTCTAGTCTGTTTAACTCTATTCACTAGTGCCTGCAGAGCAAGCATGTCAGATCAGCTGTGTGCGATCTTATGCTCACAAAATGCAGCTCAAATGCTAATAAATTGGGCATAAACCATCTGAGTCTGTGCTGGATACAAGATAGTTCACAGTGGTCAAACTGTTTTCTTTTGACAGTTCTGTCTCTCTTCTTCCGTGGGCTCAATGCCCGTTGGTGTCCATGATGTATTTCATTTTCTTCTGTCCATCACCAGTCCGTGCAGGGTGCAGACATCCTTGTTGCACCAGTCCAGTAGGTTGTCCATCCACCTTCTTTTAGGTCCTTCCTCTTTTGTTTTCGCCATCCATTATGCCAAAAACAACTTGCTTTAGGAGCCTGTCATCTTGCGTCCTGCATATGTGACTGGAGAAGTTCAAGAAGTTTTGTCAGTAACTGTTGCTATTTGCAGTAAACATGTTACGACCTAACTGCATGCTTATAGTGTTCTGGCCTGGTGCACTTACACTACTTGACGGGTTAATTTTCAAAATGTAGTGACATAACTTTATTATGACCATTCACGCACTTTTACAAACTTTGCTTTTGTATTATTTTTATAGCAGTTGACAGCAGCATGTGCATTTTTTATAGCCTTGTTGTGTTAAACCATTTAATGCTGCATGAAAAGTCTTGGTCTTCACTGACAAAAAAGTCTTGTTTACATCACTGGCTGGAGCACACCCACAGCCCAGTCTTCAGCCGTGCACATCTGCTGTTTCACAGTGTCCGTCCGAGCGCCATTGTTCTCATTGTTTCTGCTGTATGAGATGACCATTGACCACTGTACTGTTATCTGTTGCAAGAATAAATTTCGGTTTCATCAGTACCACTACAATGAGTCGGTAATATGTTGTTGGCGTTGATGTGGCGACACAGCTGGAATGGAAAGAAGAGATTATGCAACAGTTCAGCTCAGTTCAGAAAGATCGTGCTGCTTGTCCCAAGCTTGAAGATGACCTGCTGCGCCGGCGCCGGCAGGAATTGCAGTAAGCAACAAATTGTATTTTCTACCCAGCAGTGGGATTGCCTTCACTTTTGTGGTAATAACAGATATGCAGTCATTTAGTTTTGGCAGTGAAATACAGTTTTGATCACAGTTAACTTGCAGTAAAATATCTTCGGTAATGTGTGAGTAATATTTGTGTTTGTTAATTGCCAGTATCTTGTTCATCTGCATGTACTTGGGTTCTCTGCAACACAGATGTGCTTGAATGTGTAGACAGTATGTGTGTGTGGTGATCTGTGTAGACATGCACTGGATGTGAGATCGCACTATGAACGCAAGCTGGAGCGACTCAATCACTTGTACACTGAACTGTCAACTGTTCTACGTCAGCTCGACCTGCGTGAACAGCACCTTGCCAAGTGCGTTTTTCCCTCTGATTAGCTCCCCGTAAAAAAAACCCATTGTATTGCGTTTCAGCATATCTTGCTTGGTTTTAATAATTAAAACTTATCTGCTGTAGTATACTGTGAGTAAGTCAACTGGGATGCAGTTCTGCCTTGCAGTACCATTGGTGTTTTTAAGGACTTATTTTGACGAAATATAATCGTTTTTTTGGTACTTTGTTGTGTATTAAATATTCAGCCTGAGAGAAGTTTGTGGTGCATGGGGCCAGATGTCTAACATTTTAAGAGTTTAGCTCACTAAGTTGTATAGTGAAGATACTGAGTGGCAGCTTTTGTTGGTTTATTGTGAGATAAATGTGATGATTTATCATTAATAGTAGAGCTGTCGATCGATTAATTTTTTTAATCGCGTTAATTGTGCGATTAATTATTTTAATTAACGCGTCAATTCGACAGGTCCACTTTATGTCGTAGGTTGCCTTCAGCGAACGACTGCACGTCTTGCTGTTCACGACTCCTCTACAAGATGCGACCACTGTCGAATTTGCCATCAAACAACGATGCACAACTGACAAATTAAAATAATTGAATGTAATTCGATCGTCAAATAACTGCAGTTCAATTGCTTATTGGAACTCCTGCTTCATAGAATTTATGTATGTGCGTTAATTTTTTTAACGTTGTTAATTTTGGCGTTAACGCGTTAATTAACGGGTTAATTCGACAGCTCTAGTTAATAGTTATGTTATGTTTGATCATGTGTGTTGTTCTGCTGATTTGCAGACGGGAACAGGCTCTGTCTGCAGTTTCTGCATCACACAGCCAACCAGTCAAGTCGGCCACTTTGCCTGCTGATGTGTAAGTTTATTCACTTTATCTGTTTTGTATTGCACAGAGTGTAAATACTAGAGCGTTTTCTCTTTAAAGATTAATCGTTCTTAATTAAATTTTTGTCCAATTAATTGTTAGTTATGTGGATTAGTAGTTTATTGTCGTTGACTGTAAAAGCTGTATTTTTTGAAGCAGCGAAAATATGTTGGTGGTATGCCCACATGGCGACATCTTCTTCTGGTATTCTGCTGTTCACAACAGCAGGTCAATGACTCCCATCACTTGGCAGGCGGCAGTCGACGACGAAGAACAGCGGCCACTGCTGCAAGACATCCTTGAAGCAGCCGTCGATGACCGGTGGCAGGCGGCAGTTGACGTCGGAGAACAGCGGCCACAGTTGCAAGCCATCTTCGAAGCAGCCATCGATGGGAATCATGTCTTTCTGGAATCATGTCTGGGAATCATGGTGACATCATCCCAGATGAATAAAGCCAAATTTATGTTGATGATATATGTAATAAACTGATGCCTTCTTTTCCTTCATAAGAATTTCTACACTGTTGGGTAACTAGCCATCAAGTAGAGTAGCTGCACTTTGTAAAAGTTTTCAAATTCTTCTTTTCAACATTAGGTGGTATTTATTATAGTAATTTATGGACAGATAAAAGTAACTGTGTTGTGTGCAGTGCTTTGTCGAATGATGATAAATCGTACGTAGCTGAACCTCACAAACCATTACCTAGCATTGCTGCTTCAGTTCCTCGAAGCCGCATTAGCAGCACGCTGCCTGCCTTTACCATTCCAGTTGCTGACTCTCGCATGAGCAGCACTCTGCCTGCCAACAGCACCACTATGAAACCTTCGTTACCGGGTGCTGCTAGACGAGGCTTACGGCGCAAGGATGCGAACAGGCGTGACTGTGGGAATCACCTGCCAGGAAGGTCGAAGCATAGAGTCAAGTCAGGTGATAAACCTGACGAAATTGTGCTGCGAGTTGTGCCGATTGATATCTCTGGTGATGACAGCCACAGTTCTTGCCAGCAAGAAAGTCTCGTTATCAGTGGTGACGAGGCACAGTCTGCAGATGGGCCGGGAAATGAGGACGACAGTGATATGGCTCCTCAACAGTTCGAGAGAACAGCAGCTGTGAGGCAAGGAAAGTTCTTCAGGAAATCCAGTAGAAGATGCGTCAGTGATGCTGCAACTGATGTTCTTCGTCGTACTAATGACGAGTGTCCAAAACAGGTACGTACATTAGTGGTCACTGCTGCTGCTGCGTGTTTAAATAGTATCACCTGAGGATGGTTATCCCTCATGGTCTGTAAAACTGAGTATGAAATAACTCTAGTATTTACTCTTTGTGATCTTACTGTTGTAAAAGTGCAAAAACTCATGCTATTGGTATTTTGTTGTTATTCGTTCTTTTGTGATGATCGTTATGTAATGGTGTAATTGTCTGCTAATGCAGCTAAATGCTAATGCATATAACACACACTCTCAATTGCATACACTGTCTAATGACCATTTTTCAGTGCATTAGAGGTTTTTCTTAACAGTTTGTGCTATATAAATTCACATTTTACTTACTTACTTACATTTTACACATTTATCTGGTTAGCTGCTGGTACTGGTAAGTGCTAAACAAAATCTTAGGACATTTAACGTGCATTCAGTGATATCAGCATTGGTGATTTCACTGAGTGCGTGTTGTGCATCATTATGCATATAAATAGTGCACATATCATTAACACGCCTATTTTGAACGGTTCTGTATCAAAGAGTTAAGAACTTAAATTTTTGGTATTGAATATTGCAGCTGGTTGAGAACTCAGTGGTGATTAACAGCAATTCACGTTCATCTCACCATGACATCAGCATGGCTGACAGTAACACTGATGGAGAGTTGATGTCTTCATCTGGTTCTGAGGAGCTTCAGCGACAGTTTAGTGCTTCATCCGGTGACGGTCTTTCTGACAAGGAGGATGTCCTGGAAGCTGTGAAGAGTCAGGTCAGACATGCGTTTTCGTATTGATTCTGGGCAGTATAGGAATGGATGAGTAGTTGCAGTAGCAAATAGTAGATAGTAGCAGCAATTGGCAGTTATAACAGAAATGGGAGTAGTAGTAGTAGTAGCAGCAGCAGCAGCAGTAGTGATGGTAGTTTCAAGAAAAGATGTGAATGGTTGGGTGCAAAAGTAATATGGAGTGTTAGATGTCAAACATAAAGGCAAGCCAAAAATAACGTGTAAGGATTTTGTTAATAAAAAGCTTTTTTTTGAAAAAACAATATTTAAGTAAGGAAAAGAATATTGTTGTGGTTTGTAGTTCTTACGGAAGATTGATAAACAGTAAGGTATTGTTGACTGTGAGTGTGCGAGTAATTTCTTTGATGAATCTCATTCCAGCTCACTTGGGTTGTAAAGCTGATTGTTGTGTCCAGTGCTTTGGATAAACCACGTAAAACAACGTTTTTATGTGCTGTTGTTACTTGAGTTGCACTGATAACTCAGCAGCACGTTTGTGACTTATCTGTCTTTATATCATTTAGTTTTCATTTGTGCCCCTCAGCATTACTGACATGTCATCACCTAAACTCTTTCATTTTTACGTTTACGTTACATAACAAATAGATAATCCTCCCTGATGAAGTTTTTGAATCTCACTGTTGTACCAAATTAGTGAATATTGCATCAACTCTGTATACTATTACATTGCTTTGCTGTATTAAAATATAAGCATATTTTGTATTAATAAGCTTGTTTTGTGTGTTTGTATGAACACTGCTTTTCTGTGGTGTACCCCGCTCCACTGTGTGCTGTGGTAACACTTTGAAATCTACTGGTTTTGGTTTTTCTGTCACCAGCCTCCTTCTGCAGTGTTACTTTAGGTTAATCCGAGTCCCCAACAGAGAACCTTTGGGAATTGCTGCAGCAGGGCCCACATTCTCGAAAGTTCCTAAGAAAATCCTATGAAGATTGCACATCTTAGGAAAATCTTAGGAAAGAAGGCGGATTCTGAAAGCATCTTAGGGAAAATACATAGGAAAGCACCAATCTTGACATAGGAAATAAAGTTGTGAAATAATGCTTTACTTACTCATTCGCGATGTAACAAAAACGCCATTTAAATATTATATGACGTCAAATATTACGACTACGGAAAGTGCTTACAATGTTTTTCTTTCGTTATTATTTAACAAGTTTATTTCCAAAGTCAAGGCTAGTGCTTTCATAAATATTTTTCTGAGACTTTTCCTAAGATTCCTTTCTTAAGATTTTCCTGACGTGAAATCTTCCTAAGATTTTCTAGAAAATTTAGAAAACTTGGGCCCAGATTATTACAGGCCAGATGCCCTTCCTGTTGCCCAAACAACAGCATCAAAGCACTATTGTATATACTGTTAATGTGCATTTATATTGAAAGTCTTAATAATTTGTATATTTTTGCTGATATTGTAGTTGTCCGGCTGTGGATTGGAGCTTCACTAGCTCTCTCCGATGTCAAGATTATTTTATCAGGCTGAAGTTGTTTATATTATTCCACATTATTTTTTCAACCTCTTGATGTTTGTGAAATAATATTCGAGAATTAACATTACCTCGTATTTTATGTACGTTTCAAAAGCATGCATATGCCTCATGTATTGTTTAGACTTTGACTAAGTGCATAAATTTTTAAGCAGTTGGTGTGTAGCACTTCCTCGGATAATAATCTTAAAATAGTGGTGAATTTGAACTGATTTTTAACACATTTTAGTTACTGGTGTAATATGCTACTGTAGAATAATTTTTATTTGTAATTGGCATATTACAAATGACTCCTTAATGTAATTATGTAATGCAGTGCTTCCTGTTGGCTTGCCATGGACCACTGTAATTAAGTTTAATTCTTGGAATTTGAATATTTCGGATAGTAACAGATTATATACTGTTACTGTTTTTTTGATTGTTTATTTTCAGTTGGTCTATTTTAGAGACTGACTAAGTATCATTTTCGTTTTCGCCATCCAAAAAGAATATATGGCACTTTTTCAGCCGAAAAATGTCACTTTTTTCGTTTTCGTGTACTTTTGGCTGAAAAAGAAATGCCATTTTCAGTTTTGGTGTAAGATATTCAGTTGGTCTCTAGTCTGATCTGCATGTTGGTCTCATCTGCTATCTAGTGAAGTATTTAATCTGCTAGTACAGACTCATTGCAATTGTATATATATCTTTGAAATATTAATGATAGAATTTGTTGGAATTGACAGCATTGTCGAATTTGTTGGAATTGACGGCATTGTCTAATAGTTACTGTAACTGAGTGACTAAACTCCGATTCCAGTACTGAATTTCTGTGTTCAAAATGTTGAAAAGGCTGTAGGGTATTGGCTTCTGTTAGCATTTTCCTGAGATGAGTTACTGGCATCTGGCATTTTTGTGCATTTGTTGCATTGATTGTAGTGATGTGCGGTTATTTACATTTCATGTGTATGACAGCAATGACAGTGCTCTGTGCAATATGCAGCATCATCTAGCTGTGATTGAATATGTGCTCATTGTGTTGCCTGCGTTTGTTCAGTTGTTAGAAATGAAGCAGTTTCTGCATGTGATTTTTTAACGACCTTTAGACTATTATGCTGATTATATAAAGATCATATTGTGTAGTTATTTAGAATTGATTTAGAATTGTACATATGTCGTAGTGATTTGTGGCATTGGGAGTTACATTCGCGATATTCCACAGAGAATTGTTTTATAAGATCGATTTTGTACAGGTTTTGCGAGAAAGCAGCTTTTTTAGCATTGCACTGTTTATATAATATTATAAGAGTAGTTGTGCAACTTGTGCTTTGTCTGAGCAGTGATGCCTAGGCTGCATGTGATGTCTGTAACAAGAAACAGATGCAAATACAGCAATATGGCGGAGTCGTCTATGGCATAATCAACGAGCATTTTGTCTGAATATTGTAAGCGCAGTAAACGAATACATTACAATTTCAGAGTACGTTATCAATCTATTTATTTGATAGTTTGTATACAAACTTGAGATTTGGTTGTACCATTTGTGCCGGAGATGTACAAGATGAAATTGTGTCTGATTATAATTAAACTGATGCGACAACATTATTCTAGCATTCTTATGTATCCTTTGGCCGTTTGCTTTGAGGTGCAGTTAAAATTTGAAATAGTTTGATGCAAATCTGATGAAGTTAGTTTACTGCCAGTTCTGTTTTTCAGGTCCTATTTGATGTTAGAAAATAAATTGCCAAATGTCACTTTTTATTTCAGTTAACATATAATTGTTCTTACACTGGTTCAGTTCTTGCTTAAGTGTATTTTACAAGATATGTTCTGATGATAATACTCTTAAACCAATAATAGCCACTGCAGGAGGTGTAATCTGTAACCATGCAGGCAACCTTGAGATGGTTTAGTTATATGAACTAGCAACTTTCCCGCCCGAGGGGCATTATATTACGATGTGATACATTGGTTGAATCAATATTAATTTGAACTGTATTCTTAAACTGCATTAAACTGTATTTTTATTTTCCCAGATATTATGCCAACATTTAATAATCAACAAAAGTCAGCTAGGCCTGTACATGGTACATTGTTTTCAGCGTTGGATGTGCATATGTTTATACACCCAGTCTGTGCATCAATCTGCCAAGTGATGTTTATGCAAACATTCGCTGAGGTCCTTTCACAGATAACCGCAATAGCAGTAACAGCCGAAATAATGGAGCCTGGCAACAGCTTGGCAGTCGGCATGGCATCTGCTAGCAATCTTACGATTCTGGACAGACTTCATGAATTTTTTGTACTCGTTTTGGACGATATAAGGGGTCACCAACACAAGTTGTACAAACGTAAATCTGGATACATGGTAGCATGTTTTCAAATGGTGATGACTGTCTTCCGGCCCATATTGTAAATGCTACAACACTTGATACTTTCAAAGATGGACTGGATCGCCACTTTCGGGTAGAATTGGGGCTAGAAGAAGTTAAGTACGTGAACTTTCATCCCTGTCTGGGCACGATGTGGTCAGGCCACCACTCCAACAAGGGCGGTAGCTGGTAAATCATGGATTACTAGACTGTTCATCGCATTTCTGTAGTCATCGATTTTCTTCTATTTTGAGTTGGTTCAGCAGTAGATTAAGTAGACAGTAGACTATTGGTCAGTTTTCGAGCGCTGTTTAAAATAATCGTTCCATATCGTCTTCTTCTTCTTCAGGGTTCAGTGCAAACTTCAATAAGTTGAAGGCTCTAGCACTTAAGTTGAGTGTGTGCACGGTCAACGGTGTGCTCAATTTCGCCAGTATAAAAACAGTGACGGTGCAGATGGTTAAAATAGGAGTGAACTCCTGGCTCCTCCGGGATGGGACGCGACTCCCATTCACTGCACAACAGTGCAGTGGAGTGCCCGGGTCCACGTTAGGCAGATGACAGCGCACTCCTGAAAGCCTCAGGAGTACTAAGTTCAACAACAGGTTGTGGCAGCAAATTCCATTCACGCACAGTTCTTGGGAAGAATGAGTGCAGATGGTAATCACAG
>Ga0209679_1001270_pt1 | contig 10592 bp, 8 predicted proteins | sample WorMetHEROISLAND_4_FD_187408 | JGI IMG/M metagenome (GOLD analysis project Ga0209679, IMG submission 187408) | Marine gutless worms symbiont microbial communities from Max Planck institute for Marine Microbiology, Germany - Olavius sp. 2 HERON... ...
ATGAAATAATGCATATTACAGAACATATAGGGGCGCCACAGAGAGCCAGGGACACAAAATTTGAACGAGTGGGCCGCCCACGACGCATTGAAATGTGAGATGACGTAACACTGAATCGTGATTCGCCGATAATTTTGGCACGTTGCCCCCAATACGTGACAGAAAGAGACACGGAATGGACAGGTTACCTTGCCACAGTGCGGGCAGTGACGCGCCTGTTGACTATCAAGACTTCGATGTGTCTGCTTGTGTCGGGATAAGTTGGACGACGTTGCGTAGTGTTTGCCGCACTCGGCGCACGTGTACCGCTGTCGAGTCTGTCCCTGCCGATGTGGCGGCGGCGGCGGCGGCGGCGACGACGACGACTGCTGTTGATCACGTCGTCCATTCGGCGATGACGGAGACGTCCCGGCAAGGCTCCGTCGACGTCGTGAGCGGCCGTCGCTGACAAAGAACGCGTCGTACGTGTATCCGACTGTCACGCCGTCCTGGAATGCGCTCGAGCGGCGCTGTCCGCCGGACACGCCAGCGCCGCCGTCGCCGGTTTTTCTTATCGACTCTGCAGTGCTGACACTCCCGGCGCCACCGGCTTTTGGGCTGTAGTCAACCGGTCCAGCGGCCGCCACCATCGACGACGAAGACGACGTGGACGACGGCGGACTTAGTGGCGGGCTGGACGACGAAGCAACTGACTGGTGTTGTTGAACAGCACGGAAATGTGGACGACCAACTAACTGGCGAAAGCAGAACGCCGCAGCAGATGGATGAGTAGGTGATGGTGGCTGCTCGTATCGGAAATGGTCGACTGCAGACCTAAAATAGATGGATTGGGATGGCGGATGTTGATGATGGAAAACCGGCGGTCGATCTCCAGTCAGTGACTCTAGAGAAAATCTCGACAGGTAACGATCATCATTTCGAGACAGTAGACTTACAGGTCCTACAACATTCACATGTTCACTCCTGCTATATTTTTTTAATATTCGGATACAATAAATAAAACAAACAAATGTTCAATTGGCTGACTGGATACAGATAATAACAGAAAAATCTCGAAACGGAATCTCAATTTGGGACGTTATTCATGTAAAGGTGTTATTAAATTAACACTAGCAACGTTCCCGCCCGAGGGGCGGGAACGTTGTTCACCAGTGCACAGCGCCTGTAGCTGTTCGCCTTGCCAGGCGCGACGCCCGGCGAATCAACGCAGAAGGTGATGACGACGGGAAAAACCACCGCTACGCCGAAAATCACGTTTTTCGTTAATTGCTAATTAAACGGGTGGGAGTGGGTAAGGAAGGGGGTGGGAGTCACACCGTCGGTGCCCGTGAAGGCCAACAGTGGGGTCAGGGCCCGCGTCCCTGCAGCAAGGAAGGTGCTAGAAGGGGGTGACAAACCAACACTTCTGCGTGAGGACCAACAATGTCTGCATTATATTACGATTTGTCAACTGTTGTCGAATAAAGGGACAAAACGACGATAGGGTAAGCCTCTAAACAATTTGTAATTTGGCGATAGGCCTATAGCGACATCGCTGTGAACTGGGGGTTCCGACCCCCAAATCTCTCCTTCCCATAGGGGACCGGGGACCCTGTCTAATACAATGTTATTTGGGACCACACGAACGTTCCTGCCAAATGGCATCTCATTCCGCCCAACGTCTTTAGAAGGGTGCACGAGTGTGACAGACGACATGTATACAGACGACCATACAGACGGACAGATCACGCTACGGTAACATCTGTCGCAATAGGCGGCATTATCGCTTTCAGCAATGCAACCTGATAATTAACAAAACAATGAAAATTAAACTTGAATACTTAAATTAAAGTTCGAAACTATTAGACATGTAATTCACATACACGCATATGATTTTGGTACAAACAATTCCTCTGACCAACTAATTTTGCCGGCGCCTCCGACTTGTGTGAGGGTTATTCTCGACACTTTCTAGTTAAAACAAGAAAGGCCAGCTGTCGCTGACAAACCCGCGCGACGCTTGCGAAACGTTTGCACGGTTTATGTAAGAGCAGTGGGGTTGTAAGCTGTATAGCTAGCTGGCCTATCGATAGCTTGCCTATGGTTTCCTATTACCGTCCTATAGTAACTTTGTCTAAAATGCACCGTTTTCGAGATATGACGACATATTGGTCGAAAATCGTCGAAAAACTTACCCCACCCTCATTTGGCACGTTCCTTTGGGATGACCCCTTGCGAATTTTTCGACGACTCATACCTTGCCAGAAACTAGAATCATGGGGCTATGAGATGGTGTACATTTCGCTCTGCTATAGGCACAATACCGGCGTGTGACAGACAGACGAACAGACACGTTGCTGTCGCAAAGACCGCGCTAGCATAGCGTCGGGCGGGTTATAATGAAAAAATCGGGTGGTCCATAAAAAGTAAGCTATCAAGTTTCATTCATAACTTTATAACTTGAAACACTGACCGATTTGGCGTTTTTAAAATTCTTTCAGTGACACTCAAACACTCAGTAAATTTGCAGTATACAGTCGTCATTAAAAATCCCGCCACGCCCCAAACTCGTCGCTACACTACCTTTCTGTCAGTTATTGAATACTAAATTTTACGCAAAAATTACATTTAATACTAAAATTTAGAATTTACTTCCGAGTGTGTGAGAAAATTATGAAAACAGGTCAGTATTTGGTGGTTACTTTTTGGACCACTTTGTAGTGTTAAAATAATAATGTCTTTGTAAACCAAGTAAAAACTGTGCACGCCGTTTAGTTACCTTTAGGGTGGAGGAAAGCTGCGGCTGCTGCTGCTGACAAAGGAGTGAATGGAGTAATCCCGCTTGCTGGTGATACGTTTACCACAGAAGTCTTGTTGTCCCCGACGTGCAGGTCTGCCGCTGGTGACCATATTGTCGTCCGTCGCGCCGGAACTAGGACAGTGGCGTCATTGACTTCCGGTTCTTGTTTTCCATTACTTAATGCTGGCAAGTCCTGCGCCGGTTGGCATGGCTGATCTATCATGATACCACTGTCGCCAACGTCTTCGTCATTGCCGCCGGATTCTGGTCGACGCGCTCGTTCAGCTGGACTTTCGCTGTCAGATTTTTTCTTAATAAGGAACGACCTCGGCATTATTTTCGATTACTAACTGCCGTTGCTAATGCATTTAGAGACTCAGAGCCTTCTAATTCAGTACACTTTGAGAAATGCTGTCTGCTGCATTAAATAACGTTGCTTTTTGCCCTACAGGCAAGTAAGCCAGCGACGCTAAACAATTCGAAGACTTTACGTTCACTTCTTTATATCGTTCGGACGAAGTTTCTACCCAGTTGCTGAACACCGTATCAGCGGTGAACATGACGCACCACTGTGGATACATCCGCTTTTATGCGTCGACGACCGCAGCGGCAGCAGACGGTGCGCGTGACGTCACTCGTTACGTGACAAGTGTTGAACGGCGACAGACGAGCAGGCGGTGTTACAAATTTATTTCCGTCGTTTCTAACTATACCCGTTTTGTCGTAGATTCTATCCGTGCGTGCAGTCATATGTTTTTACAGTTTACTACAGCTGACATTATGATCGGGTTTAGCTGCAACATGCGAAAATTTGTTATAAATTTCCTACTTCTTCGGCGTTACCTTATAGATATAGATTGGTCCTCGGCCACGCCGTAGTCCTTCAAACGCTCTGCTTAAATTATAATAGAGGCCTATTGCATCGTATCACTTAATGTTGCTAACTACCGCGTAATTTGGTATAACGAATTGTTTTCAGTTTAAAGCTTATAACTGACTGTGCGCATTAATTACCGCAACGGATAGTATCTGTTATAAAATAGCCAGTTTTGTCGCGCAAATATGCCTTTGCTGATGAATGCGGTTAAAATTGTACGACGTACTTGTATTGTGAAACAGCTTCCTAGAAGTCGGTGCGCTGCGGGTAGGCGGTGGATGCTGGGCGCTTCAACAAGTCGCCGCGATGTCGTCCAATCGTACGCATCCAGTCCTCTGGAGGCCACGCCCACCGGCGATGAACGCGGAATGTAATCGATACATGGCAGGGCAACAGTTGAACAACGTTCGCCACGCGTGATTGAACAATTTCACTGACGGCGTCCCGCTCGGTCATTAACATATCGACATTGGCCACGTTCTAGCGTCAACTGACGTTGTGATTGACCGCGTTCACGCATCTTGTGTGAGTTTTATGCCTCCGCCCGTCACCGATAAGTGCGGTGACGGGGGAGGCTGATCCATCACGATATTATCATTATGTTTTCGAGTTGTCCGTCCATGAGTGCGTGCGTGTGTCCGTCCGTCCGTAGGGGGGTGCTTCCTGTTAGCAGGATATCTTACAAACCAATGGACGGAATTTCACCAAACTTTTAAGGGTACAGATAAACTGATCAGATTTTGAAAGTCAAGGAGTCGAGGTTAAGGTCACAGCGTAGTCAAATATTTGAGTGAGTTATTGCTGCGGGCAGAGACATACAGATCGATGCTCGGGCGTCGAAATATATCTCGTTTAAGTAGGCCGTACTCATAAAATGTATTATATGTAGGCCTACGTGTAATACAATTCTGCAAACACTAATTAATTCTCCCAACAATATTAAAATTATAAATAAACGGTATCATAATAGTAGCTACTCTATTTACGACGTGATGTCCCTATAATGGCGTCGCACCAAGAAAGCTCGGTACCTTCGCTCGTTATACCTCCACCGGCGCCCGTCACCGATGTGCAGCGGAGGCATCTTTTTGGGTTATCCGTCAGTGAGTGCGTGCGTGCGTGTGTCCAATTCGTCCGGGCGTGCGCCCTGTTACCGCTATAATTCCAGAACGGGTTGAAGGATTTTGACCAAATCTTATACAAATATTCTGTACCACGTTCAGATGAACTGATTAGTTTTCGAAGGTTGAGGGATCAAGGTCAGGGTCGCTACAAGGTCAAATATTTGACTGAGTTATTGCAGCGGGCGGAGGCATCCACTGTCGTCCAGTTACAAATATTTTATATTTCTACTACCATCAGGACAACAAGAAAGCCGTGCTGTCGCAAGCAAACCGCGCGATGCCGCAGCTGTTGTTTTTTTTGTTTTAAAGTTCGCCGACAACATTCACTACAGGTTTAAGAATAGCCAAGCTTCGAGCCTTCGAAAGCCATGCTTCAAAGCTCCAAACATGCCGGCGCAAAACAGAACTTATCGCAAAATGGCCATTCTAGGTCACGTGTTTTGGAGTCAGTGGAAAGGCGATAAGGGACTAAGTAATAGGCCTACTAAATACTAATATTGGCCTTATTTGTTAAGATTCCGACGATGTAGCGTCTACGAAAGATCCGCAGTTTTTCCGCGGATTCCAAATACTCTGTGGATCACATTCCGCTACTCCGCTTCCCACATCTCTCCTAGTCACGCAGTTCAGCACCCGCGGCAACCGTATTGGTAGCTAACTGTCATAAACAAACGCTTGAACTTGAAAACGACTACGGCGTGTCGTTTCTTGTATACGGTACGTAATATAGGGCCGCAGACATAAAATCTAAGAAAAATTTACATAAATCTTGAGAACCACTGCGAATATCCGCATAAACCATATACTGTCAGAATCTAGAGTCATTGGGTTACATCTCCGTCGCTGACAGTGTAGTCTATCTTCATTAAAATTTTCGTGGCGGGCTCCGAAAGACGCACATGTTTTGAAACACAGTGCGTAATGGCCCTTCAACATCATCCAAGGTCGTTGATTTTGGCACCAATCGAAAGCGCGTATGCGATTTCTTATTGGTCATCAATAGTAACCTTGGCCCTATCTTGCCCCGTTTCAGAGATATTGTAGGTTTCCTGCTGAGAACTACCCCAACCTATTCCACCCGAATTTTAGGGGTGTTCCCCTTGAACTAGATTGCCGTTGTTGTGGCTCCGAGGAGCTAATTATTCGTGTAATTAATTGCGAACTAGTCCAACCTATATGCCCAGGATACATCAGCTTCACGGGCGGACAGACGGAAAAGCGACATATGATAGCAATACCGCGCTAGCACTATGTGCATCGCGTGGTAAAAACGAAAATCAATCCGCATATATGCAACACGACTTTCTAACATCACTAACTAACAGAAGAACAGTTAAAAGGTTAGATCAGGGTAGAAAAGGCTAAGAACTCAGTTTTGCCATTACATGCTGCATTTCAACTGTTGTCGGAATCAGTAGAAAGTAGCGAGCATATCTCTTAAGCAGACGTGCACAATCAGAAAACCTACTGTGTAAAACTGTTGCAGGTGTAACATTAACTGTGCGTGTGTAATGTGTAATCGATTAAGTATTGATGCTTTTCTTAATTTAAAATTACAGTTGTGCAATTTAGTTAAATTATTTAAGCTTGTCATATAAGTTGTTTTTCATTTTTTCTTGTTTATTTCTCTGTCGCTGTACCTATCGTATGGTGTACGAAAAAAAATCATCGAAGTTGTTGGTGATGACATATTGACACTCTGAAACTTGGTTTGCAGCGGCGTTTCCCTGCATTTTTCCAGATGACAGACGACTTTGGCCGCCCCTTTATTCTGTTTAGCAATTTTGTTGTCATAGTAAATTATATCAACTAGGTGTCTCACTCATTTACTGAATATCAGCGTCTGACTAACGGCTACTTGTTGGCTAAAATGCATCCAGTGGGCAACGACGAAGACATGTTGGCAACAGTTGAACAACATGCAGTAATGCAGTGCGCACGAGCAAACACAATTCTGCTACTCAGCTGAGGCAATGGGACTGAAAAGGGGAAAGAAAGACGGTAGTGAGATTGGGGAAGAAGAGACCAAGAAAGCACGAGGCGGGGCAGAGAGCAGTTGATTCAAACGATCGTTCCGTGCCGTCAATCGACGAATTTCAATTTGCTGTAACGACAGGTCGCCGGTTGCATTGTTTGCTGCGGCGACTGGACGAGGGAAGGGGAGGGCTGGCGTTGGGTAAAAGAAGGGATGAAGCGAGCGCTGAATGAAAGCCTCGCCGTCGCTGCTGCTGCTGCTGGCGTCGCACATACGCACGTGCCGGATGCGGCGTAACCTGCACTTCATATCAAGAGCCGAATGTGCCCGCTCGCCAGCCGATTAAAAGCCATTTGAGGCTAAAAGCGTGCACCGCGTCGAGTTGGTGACCAGTGCATGACCGGACTCCGACTGCGCGACACCCACGCACTTGTTTGCGAGACTGACGCCAACCGGAAGTCGTGGCAGCGGAAACAGAAGCAATGGCGACACGGCGCGACACTGGTGTAGTGCGCGTTCCCATAGAGTTGCGACTTGTCATTTCTATACACGAACATCGTGGACAATGCATGTCACTGGCACCGCAACACTACAACTGAGCATTATAGCGGGACAGGGTCATTTCCAAAAACCGGCGATTTAAAATAAAAGTTTAATCGCAGTGAGGCATGGTAGTGCCTGCACTTTTGTAAGGACGATGAACGTTTTCAATTGGAAAGGCCATTTTTCGGGGTCCTGTAGCTCCGATAATTAATAAAAGCATAAATTATATCTTTTGTCGCGTTTATATAAATTCACGTTAAATATAATTTTTAAAAATTTAAATACTTAAGTATTTAAAATACTACTTAAAATACTTCATGTACAATATACTATAATATAGTGTATTAAACGCTATGTAAGACTGCCACTGTGATTTGTATTTACAATAGTTTGTTGTATTATGTAGTATTTTAAAAATATTGTTCAAAGCAAAAAAAAACTTTTTCAAAATGCTGTAAACCATTTAATTTATTTAAAACGAATACATGAGCTAAGTATTTTTGTGTCGCATTGAGAAAAGAGAAGATTGGGCTTCTGTAGGTTGACTTAACTCTGCAGTGATCAAAAATTGATGAACGGATTTTAGTGAATTTTTGAAGGACTGCGATGTGGCCGAGGACCAATCGATTAGATTTTGGTGGCAATCCGGATCACGGTCCGGACACAGGATTTCTGGGTCTGGATCACGATACGGAACCAAAATTTTTTAAAAGTTTTTTTTTATTCACTATTGCGATTTCTACAGACAGCCAACTGAGCCAAGAATAAAACAAGACAATCCTCGACGGTTTGCGTTCTACTGAGTGCTCTCTAGGGGTTGACTGAAAATGACGGACATGAAAATGCCGGACCATCAAAATTGCAGGATATGAAAATGCAGGACATGAAAATGACGGACCAATTTGCAGGGCATTTGCAGGGCATGAAATTGCAGGACATGAAAATGACAGACCAAATTTGCAGGGCATAAAATTGCAGAACCTGAAATTGCAGAACCTGAAATTGCAGGACATGAAAATGCAGGACATGAAATCGCAGGACAAAAAATACAGTGTTAACAGAGATTACATTACACCACAATGAAGTGTGCAGTTTTTGTTGTTGTTATTTTCTTAGAGACAAACACTCTAATGCCCTGTGTAAGTTACTATTTATGTAGAAAAAAAGCGTAAGTTACTATTTATTATAAAAAACGTAAATAAAAATGCTACAAAATATAAGTAGTTTTTTCGTCGATGCTACACAAGTAAAAAGTGCATACAAAGTACAAAAATCACATATACAAAGGCACAGAAGCAATTCACTTCATTTCAGGTCCTGCAATTTCATGTCCTGCAAATTGGTCCGTTATTTTCATGCCCTGCAATTTCAGGTCCTGCAATTTCATGTCCTGCAATTTCATGCACTGCAAATGCCCTGCAAATTGGTCCCTCAATTTCATGTCCTGCATTTTCATGTCCGTCATTTTCAGCGCCCCCCTCTCTAGTTAAACAATGCAGCTTAAAGCAGTTTTGCTATATTTTCGGCTTATCATGGCGTCAGTAAAGTATAGAAATTCGCCGAAACGTGCGAACCTGACATAAACATGATGAGTACACTACACTATTCAATACAATTATAATTACATTTAAACGCAAAAAGCAAAATTAAATCAAAATTAATACCGATATTTTAGCATCGTGCCATATATCATGCCGTCGCCCCTCGTGGTGAACAGTTCAGTCTTATACAAAAAACAATTCTCAGTGTATAGACATCATACAGATACGTGTAAACTAGATTTTAAAAACATAGAAAATGCCAGTCGTTTAATATTCAGACTAGAATTGACTTCAATTGAGACGTGGCATACGTTGAGTTGAGTGTTAGAAATAAAACGCGGAGAGTGTTATTTGCGCAGTCGCCATGGATCTCCACAGACCAGCAGCAGCAACATCAAACAAGTTACTGTGTGGTGATCTGAGATCGTCTTTCAAGTGACTTGTTCGCTTGGAACTAAGCCTCGAGGCGTGTATACGTCGTCATGCGTGCACGAGCCCAATCTGTTGTCACCAGTACAACCTCCGTCCCTCCTACATCAAACCTCTTGTGTGCACGTAGGATTACTCCAGTTCGGTGGATAGAAAAAGCAGGGATTTATATAAGATTTTCGTTTTGGGTGTGCGTTCGGGCAGTCGGAGGTGCACAGATAAAAATGGATAAAAACATTGTACTATTCTAGACTAACTTTGCACGGTAGCCTGCTTAGTCCTCCTACATAATAGTAAAAAGACTCATAGTAACTTACAATAGGCCTGTTGACTGCTGTTCGTTGCGATTTGGTGTATATACCTCGAATGGGAATGCAACATGTGATGTGTGTTCTTAAAATTTTGACAGCGTTTACCCCGTTGGGGCTAAATAATTCCTGGGAAAAAGCGAAAGCCAGATCGTTAATGTGTATCTTCTGCGATGATGACAGTTATCGGAATGGACAAAGTAAACTCAAGAATCACTACAATCAGTGTCGGTCATTATATCCGCTATTGTTTGTCTCTGTTGCACTATGCGATGATAGTCTGATTGACCCGTCACGTGCCACCAACATCAACCACAGCAGCTTCAGCAGCCGCGACTGCGCAAGATCAAAAGGCCGCCGCGCCCCGCCGCGCGCGCGCGTGTGATTTATTCGAAGACGGTGTTAATTTTAATGCGACCCGAGGTGCGTCGCTGTCTCGAGTCAACATCGATTGTCTGATGATATGGACGGGGACAAACGTGACTTGGTGACTAGTAGTTAGGGCGTCGGACTGCGGGTTAAGCCTATATCACAATTGCGATTCGACTACGATACGACTACGATACGAGGATGCCATGACGCATTCGACTACGACGGAAGTGATTGAAATTACGATTTGCATTCGATTTCATTGCGATACGACTACGATACGACTACGACGAAAAATTGACATGTTAATTTTTTGCTCGCATCGAATCGCGTCGAACGGAAGCAGGCGCGCGATACGTCGTAGTCGTATCGCAGTCGAATTGTAATTTCGATCTCTTCCGTCATAGCCGAATGCGTCGTGGTATCGTCGTATCGTAGTCGTATCGTAGTCGAATCGCAATTTTAATCACGGCTTTAGACTGACGGTCGTTTTCGCTGCTAGGTAACGACTCTAAGCAAATTGTTGACACGTGCCTCTGTCACTAAGCACAATAATGTGTGTACTGTAAGAACCAGGAAGGTAACAGCGGGTTATGCCCAAATTCCATTTCTTCGACCTGGTCTGCGACTTGGTGTAAGACCAGGTT
>Ga0209679_1001272_pt1 | contig 10588 bp, 4 predicted proteins | sample WorMetHEROISLAND_4_FD_187408 | JGI IMG/M metagenome (GOLD analysis project Ga0209679, IMG submission 187408) | Marine gutless worms symbiont microbial communities from Max Planck institute for Marine Microbiology, Germany - Olavius sp. 2 HERON... ...
TCCTCATCGTCAGACTCAGTCGCTGGGGAGTGTGGACTGGGGAGTGACTGGGGAGTGGGGCCGTGTCAGCTAAGCTCCGCTGATAGCATCTTTACTAACCCTTCAAATGACCGACGACTTTCTCACTCCCGCTGCGCTAATGACATGCACTGCACTCGCGCACGCCGCATGGGCCTGCAGTTGCATGGTCTGTTTCTCGGCAGGATACATTCTGCCAGAGCTTCGCAAAGTTAACTTTATATGCGCTAAATGAAGCTTTGATCCGCGGACGGTCCGCGTCCGCGACTGTTTCCCGTCATCAGATCTGCGGACCGACCGCGTCCACAGAAATAACTGCGGATCAGAGTCCGCGGTCGACCGCGACCGCAGTCCGCACAACACTGGTGCTGATGCCTGCTTACCACTACACTGTGAGAGCGTAGATGAGGACTGGTATCTGTTGATTGGCAGGTGGGGTTGTCATTAGGTATTACAGCCCAAATCCCATTCCACCCACTAACATCAACTCCCATGGCTGAGGGGTTTTGGTGCAAAGTTTTTACAGGCCGGATGCCCTTCCTGTCACCCAACCAACAGCATCAAAGCACTCACACATACAATTAGTTAAATCTCGTGACATACTTTGTAGCAAATTCTGACTGAAATGCAGACAGTTGAAGCTCCAGCTGATTCAGCTGCTGCGTTATTTCATCCGCATCATTTTCTGCAGCAACCATCACATTACATGACCGCAATGTAAAACTGCTGGCTAATAGACTCAACTCTAAATACACCCACTCGTCGGTTTCCCTTACGCTCACTGAACTAAGGTGACCATAAATCTACGATAGAAATTTGGGACACTGTTCGAGGCACCAAAGGCGTCGAGGGGAGCGGTATGGGGTATCCCCTCCTCAGCCGACTAGAGGGTCTGGGGAGCGTCGTAAGCTCCCCAGCAGGAACCAGGGCCAGGGGTGGCGTCTGTATATATTCAAAGTATTCATTGAATATCCTCTAAATCTCGGCTCTGGCTGTATTTCAATGTTTTCCGTAAATCTGACCTTTGACAAGACATTAATGATGCAATTTTGCTATTTTTTCCCGCAAAAATCGCCACTTTTTGGGCTATAAATGTGTAAGTATTCAAAACTCAACTGGAATACTTTTGCGCTCAGCTGCTACACAGCTGACAGTTACATTTAACAACATTTCTTGTACTCTGAACATACAGATACTAGCCAATCAGCAGTAATCTGAAACGGTTTAATACACAAGAGAGCATGTATAACATTATTAGCATCAAAACCAATGAGCCATCTGTCAAACCAGTTTTATATTTATGGTACAGAATTATGGTAATCCGGTTACTTACTTCCAAATGGCTGAACCGTTTCCTCTGACCGAGCGGAGAATGTCGGGGTTTTTCTGGAGTCATCAGCAGCAGGTGGGAAATTCCGCTCAACTGGGGTCAAGGGTCGACTGACACGAGATTCTGTTGCTGTGTCATTAATTAACTCCTCGCTCTCGTTATCTTTAGCAGCATCATCAGCACTGCCAGCAGCAGCAGCAGCAGCAGCAGCAGCAGATGTGGAGATCTGCATACAGAGACACAGTAATGTGGAATGTAACCGCAGTCAGGAACATAAATGCACATGCACATACTCCCAGCTGATAAAGATTTCGAATATAAGGTCGCCGTGATGACATACAAGGTACTACATGGAACTGCGCCGCGATATCTGGGACCGCTCGCACTGGTCAGTGACCTACCTGGCCGGCGGATACTGTGCTCTGCCAACAGCTGGCCATTGTACGCACACTGAGCTGACCAGCGTGCATACTTTGGCTAGCTGTTACAGCTGTTGCATGCACTCCCGCAGCCTATGCTAATTAACTAGTTTCGTTGCGCTCCACTGCGTATTAAGAAAGCCTTAGGGATTTTCGGACCCTTACAGAACTGAAAACAACGACAACAACAACTAGAGTGGCTTTTTGGGATCCACCTTCCGGGTCCAAAAAACAACCACAAACAGTGCTAGTTCAAACAAACACTAAAGGCTCGTCACTACTTGAGCTACACTTCAATTAACTCTAGCTGACAGCTGCTAAAGGCAGAATACTGATTTTAACCAGTTTTAACCTATACTCTCTGTTCATATACTTCTTACATTTTGTGACTTTTGTAATGCCTTCTCTGGTCCGGTCTGTGTAGGCAGGGCACTAAACACCTTTTAGGTATTTAATATTTGATAAACATCTTAAAATCACTACCGTAAATCTTTCACATCACAGGAGACCATAGTTGATAAGCACATCAAACTGGGGGGAGGGGGGGGGGCATTAGCGGAAAATATATCAAAATCTGGGAACGATTTGTACTGGCACCCTACTCAAAGTACTGCCCCCATCAAGTAGTTCATGCTTATGGTTAGGGCTGCTGTACCCAGGTAGCACGCTACCTGGGTACCCGATCGAGTAGCTTATTGGGTACCGTACCCGGGTACTCGACGGACACCTGGCTTCTTTCGAATACCCACTGGGTGCAACCAGGGTAGCCTACAGGCGGGCACACAGGTACCCCTTGAGTTGACAGTACATGGCAGTGGGCGCATAACGCAAAAATTGAGCTGGCAGTCGGGCACTGGCAGTTATAGTTGTGGGATGAAATATAGATCGGTCTCATGTCTCATCTTGTCTCACTGTTCATACACAGAATGACATCGACAACAGTTTACAGTTACAAAGTAACAACCGCTAACTATTTATTTTGGGTACCCGGGTAGTAAAAAATTACCCGGGTAGTAAATTACCTGGGTACCTGACGGCAGCCCTACTTATGGTTACTATGACAACGTACTCCATTGACGACTTCAAGTTGCGGAAACAACTGACGAAGATGATCAGAGACCGAAGCGTCATCAGCGCCGAGTGTGGAACAGACGGGATTTCCATTTAACGACAGTTCCACCAAGTCTGTCAACGTCTTGAGATGTTGCTGTAACAATACAGTTACAACTACAACAAGTGTGGCAGGGTCTTGAGACACTGCTGAAATAATGCAGTGATAATGCTACATAATGACAATGTTGGCAGTGAATTCAAACATTGGTAACACAATACAATTACAACAGCACAGGTGTAGCCGGGAATTTGTCTTGGGGAGGCACAGTGCTGGATTTGTCAAATTTTTCCTGGTGGTCGAATTGAGGCGCCAGTGAGGGTGGGATGTGGGGAGGGGGTGTCTCCCTCCCCACTGGGGAAGGAGTCTGGGGAAGGGTCAATTTTTTAGTTTTTGATGTCAAAGTGGTGAATTTTGGTGTATTCCGACACGACAAATTTAAAGTTTTTCATTAAACAAAAGCTCTAAAAGTACATATGGAATAGGGCCTTCCAGCCTTCAGTTTTTGGTGCTCTGCCTATCTTGAATTCTTGGGCGGCTATAGGGGTGCAATTGCCCCCTCAAGAATCCAAAGATTCGCAGAGCACCAAAAACCGAAGGCTGGAAGGCCCTCAGTGCCCCCACACTGGTTACACCTTTGTACAACAGGGCCACACATTAAGGGTAGTGTAGGCCCAGCCACTCTGGCAAACACACTCAATTGCACATACTTATAAATTGCTTACTGATGGAAAGGTGCTTTAGTGTTTTTGGATTATTTCTGAAAAGCAACCTACCGTGGTTGAGGACTTGAGGCTGAGGTTGAGCAGAGTTTAACGCCCCACCCGACACAGTATAGGTCATTTCGGAGGCGGTCTTCACAGCCAATCACTTGGGGCTAATACAAAGCTTGTTCACTTGTGTCGGGTGGGTTCAGGTCCACCATTCTGAAGGGCTAACAATCTAGTCCTAACCCTAACCCTAAAACTAACCCTAGCCCTAACCCTAACCCTAGTATGACAGTGTTAGTCGGGTTTATGGGGCGAGAGCCCCTCGGAATGGTGGCCCTTCGGAATGGCGGCCCCTTGGAATGGCGGGCCAACACTGTCGGGTGGCAGGTAACACTGTGTGATCCCACATGGCAAGTGACACCCTGTAGCTCTGAGACGGGTTCCCGTAAAGAGCTATACACACCTTTAACCTTCTCTAACACTCAGTTGTAACAGTATAAGCCAGGCTGCTGCAGCGCGCTTAGCAGCCTAGACCCTGAATGACAACATACAATATCACCAAGTCTGGCAGGGCCTTCAGACGCTACTAAAACAACATGCATGATAAGTATAACAAGAAATTTTTTGGCGTGAAATAGCTCACGAAATATTTTGTGAAATATTTTTGAAATATTTCAAAAATTTCACGGTGGACTATGGGTGCAGGCTGTATAGTTCACTGCAACAAAGTAAGTAAACCAGTTAAAGGTAAGTATCTGTTGTTATGCATGAATAGCATTATGTACTTCCTACTAACTTCATGTACTTTAATCGTGTTTTTAAAAGTTTTAAGTCACTTTATAATGAAAATTAAAAATTTCATGAAATATTTCAAAGATGGGGTCTTGAAATATTTCAAAATTTCCAAGAAATTTTTAAATATTTCAAAGTGAAATATATCATCGTGCATCCCTAATAACAAGTATGTCAGAGCCTTGCAAAGTGCAGAAAAGACTAATGACACATGTATCACACGACAAGCTGAAAATTCTCTACATTCGTCAATCTTGAGCCAGAATTATAACGACCTTATTGCACGGCACTGTTAACACACGTGCATGTGTTATATAACTGTACTTGTCCTACGCAGGCTTCAACTAAACTCAGACGGATTACATGCTATGTAATAGAAAATACGCAAAAATATCAAAATACCAATTGCTCAATGTTGTCAATGTGGTTAAAGCTAATATCAATGATCTGAAGTGCTGGGTACTGCGTGACAGTTCGCTTCAAGTCCGCCAGGTGGCAGTGTGACACGTAAAGCTCCTCTAAACCACTGCCACACAAACACCGTTACTAACAGCTACACAATCAGAAATAAGACAATAATGACCTGATACAGGAGAGAGAAATTATGCATTGGCAAGTGCTTCAGCGAAGTGATAAAACTGATAATGCAGACAAACAGACCACAAACTGGTCCACTCTGCTTGTAGTGAAATGTGTCAGTCTAATTAATTAATTTGTCCAGTCACGTCAAGAACAGTGATAGTGAAAAAGTAACAACATGGCTTCAGTATTGCAGTCACTAGAGGGTTAATGATGCTTCCATCACAATATGAAAATAGTCCTTACATTCTATAAAATTTAAAGTAATTATAATTTGTTAACAGACAGAAGGACAATTTAAATCAGGTTGAAACAATAACAGTGAGAGAGAAGTAAGAACACTGAGCAATAGGAGACTGACTTGAGCTGACTGAGGCTGTCAAACCCAGAGATAGGACAGTGAGATACGATGATACTCTACACAGACACACAGACAGACATACAGACATACACACTGAGGCTGTCAAACCCAGAGATAGGACAGTGAGATACGACGATACTCTACACAGACACACAGACAGACATACAGACATACACACTGAGGCTGTCAAACCCAGAGATAGGACAGTGAGATACGATGATACTCTACACAGACACACAGACAGACATACAGACATACAATGATGCAGACAACAGTCAAGAGATACATACAGATTTAAAGCAAGCTATGAGAACAACTACTGTTCAGCTTCCAATGACAGTTTTTAAATATGACTGCAACTACACTAGAGGACATCAAATAAAAAAGTAAACAACTAATTAATTTGTATAGCGTGTTAACTGTAAAATAACCTGGAATGCGCTCGTTCTCCACACCGAGCGTGTTCGAGGTTATACAGTTAATGTGCTATACAAATTACTTAGTTACTTACTTACTTATTAGACATACTTATTGCTAGCAAAGCGAGAAGTAGAAATGTTTAAGCTGGCTTCTAAACGTAGACAGAGAAAGTGTAGCTTTTTTAAAAAGTCAGGAAGAGCGTTCCAAGTTGAAGGTCCGAAATAACAGAACGTGCGTCCTCCGTATGTTGACAATCTGACTGGCGGAACATCTAGCTGGCCACGGCAAGTCTTCAAGTCTGGCAAGGCCATAAATCAGCTGTAGAAATGACCAGCAAACAACTAGAAAGCGCTCAAGAGCGTATAAACCTCCCAATAAAGCTTCCCACAAAACTTGTTCTGAATTTGACCGGAGGATGAAATTCATTCCGAGAAACTAAGGAATATTCAAATGAAAACAGCGAAAATTTGCTTGATACATTATTGTGTATGGCAATCATAATAACGAGTAACTGGTATCAAATTAATCAAAATTCAATCACAACGGTGCACAGACAGACAGACCAACAAACCAAGATAAAAACATAAAAAAACACATACCGTTAATGACTGAATTCCACGCAATCCTGACAAGTCTGTCAGTGGGTTGAACGAAAAATCCACTTCTTGCAACTATTAGCAAACACAATTTCATTTAGTAATAGTAACTGACAGAGCTGTATCAAGTACTCAAAACTCAAGTACTTAGGTATAAAGACTGAACTGCACTGAAGGTACAGGGCTCAGGCGTAGCCTATACCTGAAATGTAAATCTACTGGCAGGTGATCAATATTCAATATTGTTTCAAAGACTTGTTGTTATGGCATCACGTACAAACAAAAAAAAACAAAATTTGCTGTCAACAAGTACTCAAGTCCCAAGTACAAGTACGAGTACAAGTACAAGTACTTAGGATTCAAGTATGAGTACAAGTACATGTACTTAGATCTTGTACTTGAGTACAACATGAGTACAAGTACAAGTACCAAGTACTACAACTCTAGTAACTGATATTTTTCCTTCAGTGACCCACACAGTTTGTTGAGCGAGTGATGAGCAAAGAACTAAAATGCAGAAATGAGAAAAACGGGGACAAAGTAATATGGCGATAGGCGGCATCAGTGCGAACTGGGGGTCTCCCTTTCCTGTCTAGTACAGTGTCACTTGGGACCACACGAGTGTCCCTGCCAAACGGCATCCCATTCTGTCAATAACGGCTTTAGCAGGGTGCATGAGTGTGACAGATGACACATACACAGTTACATACACATAATACATACATACGGACAGTACGGACAGACCACGCTACAGTAACATCCGTCACAGTAGATGTAATCGCTTTCAGCAATGCCGCATAATAAGGTTAAAAATTAAAAATAAGTAAACCTTTTTGCACTTGGCAAGACTGTCAATTCTCTGTATTCTGTTACTGCTCACAAACAACTCCTCCAGACTAGGCAGACAGTTCACACCCTACACAGTGCAGTAAATAAATATATTACATGATATTTTAACGTTAAAATTTAGATAACTTGAGGGAAATAAGTACGAAAGGGTCTATGGACCTGGAAGGTGCCCACTTGCTTACTTATTCTAGTATATGCCTACGGTAAGCCCCGCCTGCCGCCTGAGCATAAATATTGATCAGTACGCTCCACCGCGCATTGTGCTACAGCAGGCCGCTGCACTACACGCACTGCACAGGCAGTATAGTAGTGAAGGTTCAATGTCAAGTTTTAAATCGATAACATGAAAAAAACTTCTATAATTACTCGTTAATTAGAAACTAATTAAAAAATCTGAGAAAGTAGATCTGTAGGAATACGAGCACAAATGTATAGGCAAAGTTTCGTTGCACTCCGCTGCGTATTAAGAAAGCTTTATGGATTTTTCGACCCTTAGAGAACTGATTCCAACAATAACACTCCACATCTCCACAAAATTCCATGAAAATCCATTCATAACAGGCAGATAAACAGACAGACAGGCAGGCAAACAGACAAGGGTAAAAACATAATCTTTGACAGAAGTAATAACGCAGTTTAAATTTTATATTTTTGACACCCAAAACTAAGCTATTACGTAACAGCAGCCTCAATAGACAATGGTTAAAAGTTATTATTAACCAGACAGGACAGTGAGACACACACATACATGCAGACATACAGACACACACACTGCAAACTGTGTTGAATATTCATATTTAGACCAGTTCAATAATAACCAATCATTTCACTGAACAATTTGTATCTGCAGCAACAAAAATACACCGGGCCCTAACAGAAATGGTGTAAACAATGGAATGCCAATCTGATGTTGCTCCTCTCTTGGATGACAATGTTTATGGTGCTGTCATCATGTCTAAGTCACTTTGAGAGTTCACCCGGTTCACATGATGAGTATAGAACGGCACCAAATGGCCGCCGACCCTCAGACCAGGCCAAACGACCTGGGCTGTGAGTCCGCCTGTAGGCTGCCAGAAAAAACACCCACCATCGCCATTTATTATTATTACTCAGCCCAAAAGCTGATACTAATTTTACCATCCCACGGAGGGGAGAAGGCTGAGTTGACCTAGGCACTGCAGTAAGGGTGTGCAGCCCGTGCCCAAGGCATCATAGTGGTTTTTATGAAAAACCTGCAACTGCCCACGGTGGGATTAAAACCTCGGTCCTCTCACACCGCAGTCAGGCACGTTACCGCTAGACCACTGCGACCTGTATATCAAGTAAGCAAATAGAACTGCAGTTAATATGATAAATAAGTAACACATCTGTACTGACGGCGACTGAGGTAAGTTTGTTGCTGCTGAGATCAAGAGACGTGAGTTGTGAACAGCAGAGAAGTTGTTGTGATGAGAGCTGGGTTATCATATTAAAATCCAATCTGAGTATCTTCAATTTACACAGGCTCTGTAAACCTCGACCTACAACCCAGCACAAATTTCTCACACTCTAAGCCTACGTCTAAATATCAATCCAAAACCCAACATTAGCTCACTCAATCTTTAAATTTTGACATATAACTCAACACCTTAATATACATCTATAACCCATCACTACTTCACTACTACATTCAAGTTTTATTTAACCGGTCAATTTTTGGGAGTTATCCAGGTTAGGCCGGGTTTCCCAAAAACTCCTTTTGGAATTATTGGAGCAAGACTTTTTATAGGCCACTGCCAGACGCCCTTCGTGTCATCCAACCAACAGTAACAAAGCACTTAAAGAAAACCATCACTAGTTTATCTTAGACACGAATTTCAATGTACACCCCAACACTAAACACTTATACAGTATCCAAAATGTCTAGAAATGTTTAAGACAGCATAGGTCTTCAGTTCACTATTACACGTACTTCTAAACTCAATAAAATCCATCCTGTTTATCTGCCGAATAAAACCTGAAAGTGATGAAAAGTCTGTGTCAGCAGGCAAACTGTTCTAGATGCCCCATGTTCTTATTACCTAAAAAAATTAACGTTCATATACATAATTCTGCACAACACTAAACAAACACAAACTGACCGATAGTTCGTATTCTATTGTGCTGCAGATGTAAATGTTGCAGCTCTTTCAACCTTCACACACGTATTTATGTGAATAAATCAAATAACCGATTTAAATACGTGCAATTTGGAATGTGAAAAAATGATGATAGTAAAAGTATGCTAAATTATATCTATGCTACAACACAGCACTGCGCATTAAGTATGGGCCTTGGAGTTGCTGAAACTGTACGAAAATGTGCTAAATAGCATGCACAAAAAATGATACTGATAAATTATATTATTGAAATACAATGTGAGTCAAAAAAAGTACACCACCAAATTTTTGTCATAATTTCGTCAAATACCGACCGATTTTCAAAATTCTTTCACCAGTTACTGGTACACTCCCTACGAAATTTGCAATAAGGGGCTCACTACACCTTAAACACGTCGCTACACTACCTTATGAAATATTAATTACAAAAAAACTAGCATGATCTGTACACTGGGGCACTGTTTCTGAACTCGATTTCACCAATACACTCCCTACGAAATGTGCTAAAATTGTGTACTTAAAACAAAATGCCTAACACCTTCTGCTACCTAAGACTGAAGTGGACAGTTTTGTTTTAAGCTGTTTAAAATAAAACCGAAACAACTCATTAGTATCATAGTACAAACTGACAGCCAGAACACAGAAACAACAACAGCAAAACAGCTACACAGTGCCACTCTGCATTGTTCTATCAAATAAAACTGCAATCAACACCTTACTTCCGTTGTAATGCTGGCACACCAATTTGCATGTAATGAAATAGCATCTTGCATTGCACAGTACACTCCCCCATTTCACGGCTCAGGTAGACCCATGCTGAAGGTGACGACTCAGATAAGGTGACGACTCGGATATGAAGGTGGTACTTTTCTGGAGAAATTTTTACCAGATGTCTTACGTGAAGCCACCAACGACTTCTGTTGTCTCGGTGGAATTCAACAGACAGGGACTGAGAGACAAGAGTAAATTACCTTAACCACTGAGCGAGTAACGGCTTGCTGATCTCTACACCTCTACATAAAATAAAACAGTTATAACAAAAAAATCTGTAATACTAGTAATATTAATACATATACATGCGTAATACTTCTACAAATGAATACCTGTCAAGTCCAGCTATTTCACTGATTTGGTTGTCATATAATTTCAGATCTTGCAAATCCTGTGAACAGTGATCAAACTACCAATGGTAAGTCATTAGCAGTGACATTAACAAGGTCAGAAGATACAAGGTAAAGGCCTAACATCACCGTAAATCAGTTGTG
>Ga0209679_1001273_pt1 | contig 10586 bp, 8 predicted proteins | sample WorMetHEROISLAND_4_FD_187408 | JGI IMG/M metagenome (GOLD analysis project Ga0209679, IMG submission 187408) | Marine gutless worms symbiont microbial communities from Max Planck institute for Marine Microbiology, Germany - Olavius sp. 2 HERON... ...
GACGTAATAGGATACCATAGGCACGCTATCGATAAGCAACCTAGCTATACAGCTTACAACCCCACTGCTCTTATGTAAACCGTGCAAACTTTTCGCAAGCGTCACGCGGGTTTGTCAGCGACAGCTGGGCTTTCTTGTTCATAATAGCTGCTCTGAAAATCACTGCCTCCGTCACATCTACACGGTTAATGAAAAGCCAGGCGCTATGAGGTTACGTACAAGAGGGCATGATTTTATGCTTCCCTTCGTTAAATACAATTTTAATAAGAAGAATTTTATTGTCAGAGCCTTGTACAATTATATTTAGAATGTGTTCTTCTGGATTAACATACAGTGTTTCACAATGTGTTTTAAATGTTTAATGTTTTAACTTTTATAACTTCTTCCGTTGTTCAGCATGTGCGTTTGACGTGTTTATTAAACTACTTACTTACTTACTTACTTACTTACTTACTTACTTACAATGGTATACAGTATTCTAAAGAATTCTGTTCTCAGCATAATCAGAACCAACTAACCGGATTCGATGACTCCCTGTGCAGGCACACAGTCAAAAACTTGCTGTCCGCTGTAGTTTTGTGTTCCTGGAATAAACACAACGTCAGCCATGTAAGAAAAAATCGATTTTCTTCATAAAGTAACATTCTAGCAAAAACAGCTTATAATTTGTGCAGCACGTTAGCTCTGCAACATCACTTTTTGTCTTCTGATCACTCCTGAATACTTTTCCTCTTCAGGTGTTCTTACCCCTGACGTGTAACACCTGTCATTTTGGGCACTTAAATCAATCCCTTAACTTACTTACTTGTTCTCTCTTCTGAGGCTTATAAGTCATAGCAAAGGAACTGTGACCCAATAAAAGTACCTTGTTCTTTTCACACGATTTTGTGCTGTGTTTTGGTTGAAAACTTTGGCAATCAAACTGTATTTGACAAAACAAAATGAAAATTTACAAATCCTAGTCGAAATGACTGCTAATTAAATTGGATGTCATCGAAGCAAACCTTTAAGTACCAGCACTAGATGAGCTACTCGTTACTTATAGTAATAATGATGCTGACGAAGGAATTAGCAGCTGCTGAAATACAGATACGATACGATACAGATATTGCACTAAAAAACTGACAGGACCTGCTAGTTTACTTCTGTCTAGCGCATAAGAACTAAAAGCTGATAAAAAACGAAAAACTGAAAAAACGATGATAATGAGGCTGATTCACCAAGAAACAAACCAATAATAGTGTAGATAGATAGGAGTAAGGAACTAAAAATAAATGAAGAGGCAAACGATTTAGAAAACTGACGGACAAAAGGAAGCACATCCAATCCACCCATGCAGCCAGCTCGTGAGATGGTCTAATGATGAAGTTTATTCGCCACTAAGGCAATCACAACAGGTCATACAAACAAACAAACAAACAGACAACATGAAGATAAACGGATACTAGGCCTAAACTAAAAAGTACTATCATTGACTACCATTAATAATGTCATAAAACCGATTAAAAAACATTCCGTCTTATAATTCCGAGACTGCTAGTACAGACACCGTCAGGCTAATGACATCATCAGTATCAGCAGTAGATTTACTGACCAATGAGCGGTTGCGTGGTCACGTGATCAGCACGCTGAAAGCTGGCAGTGAGCTGCGTTCGCGCGGTGAGATGTATCGGTTCGCTGCTGAGTCTTATGCGATACTCGACACTCACGGCCGATCTGTTTGTAATCTGCACACGACGTACACGAACGCCACCTGCTGGTAGAAGCCACCGTCAGGCTCTGCAGTAGTCATATTCCCAGCTTTTATTTAACTTGCACATTTAACTTTAGTGGACTACAAGCTAAGCCGGATGAGAATACGTCACTTCAGTAGCTGTCGACTTTCTGCCGGCTTCTCTTCGAAGGCTTTTTCGTAAATCGTATGAAGATTTTGTCGACTAACTCGCTAGATCTAACTGTGCTCATTCTTCTACTTAAAGTGGATCTTGCAAAAGTTGCAGTAACTCTGTTTCTTAAGCCACTTTTAAAAAGTGAGATTTTACGATCCGGATGACTAAAAGGCGCCCAATTAACAGTGTGAAAACATTGAAAGTAGCTCAGTGGGAAAATTAAAATTAAATGCAATTTAAAATTTAAAACAACGCACAGTGTTAAAGTACAGTCACTTTAAATCAGTAAGTAGCTACAAATAAAATGGTTTCAGAGTCAAGTTTATCTTTTAAATGGTCAAATTTTCCGAGGCGTGCAAAGTGCAAGTCAGCGTAAGAATACCAGGCTAAAAGCCACATTTGCTACAGTGCAATAAAATCAGACGAATTACAATGCTTGGTACCACTGCTAACCGAAAACGTCTGCTCTCTAAAATCGCCGGCCTGAACATATCCAAAGTCGAGAACACCATCTTGCACGTCGACATCAATATCTGGACTGACACCAGATCCTCGGAATGTCAAGTGTAAGGTGCACGTTGAGCAGTCCAAGTCGAGCGTCTCTTGAAACTAGTCAAACCAACAGACTGCTAATGCACTATGTAACAAGAAAAGACGTCGATGCCAAGTGCCGACATGATTTGCGGCCGTCCGTCCAGTTGCTGAGTGTCTGTCTCGGGTGCCGATGGCACACTAGGCCTAACAATGGGTTAGCCTAGTTTGCAGTCGCGGCCCGTAAGTAAACGTATACGCTAGATATGCGGCAATTTCTGGACTTTTTTGACGTCCGGTGACCTTGACCTTTGACCTTTTCAAATGAAAATTCACATTCCAATTACATGTACCCCGGGGGAATGTTTATACCGTTTTGATTCTTCTACGTTTTTTGTTTTCAAGTTTGGAGCTGGTATGGGACCGACAGACGGACAGACAGTCGGACGAGCAAGAGGCGTAATGCAGCATACAGGACGGCCGCATAACCATCACTTACACATGCAACAAGCACACGAAACCAAACTGTCAGCTTTAAACATAATTATAATAAAGATAACTGTTATCAATTGTTTCAAAAAATGACTCTGAAATGTGATCAATACTTCGACATTCAACCAGCATTCTACTATTCTGTACTATAAGCACTCTTATTCACTAACTGGTATGCCCTTTCAGACTTCAATGCTGTCAAATTTCTTAAATTTCTTAAAATTCTGGGGTTGGAATATATTAGCAACCCCCACCTCATAATGCGGGGTTACAACCCCTTAACTCCCAGGAGTTACGCCCCTGCATGGTGTCAAGAGACTTATGTGCCAAACAATACAAAATTGTCGTTAATAATCAAGGTTTCTTGAGTTTTCCTGTTTAGAAATCAATGAATTTAGTGAATACAATACTGAATTTATGCTGTTAAAATTGCCATAACTGCAAATTGCTGTTCAAAGAAAGCAACAAACTAGCAATGTCATATCACCGACCGTTTGCAGAAACAGAATCGTCTGCAGTGACAGTGAATCAGACAAGCACAAATGCGAACCAGCAACATAGTGACAGACAGTGAAGACAGAGGACAATCTTACTTGATGAACAAGATGCGGCTGGAATGAAATATGAAGACTGTGAGTAGCACCGGCGTTCAACGTGCGAAGTGCGTTCACCAAGCAGAACGGACCCTCAGTAGCCAGACAAGACGAGTGCAGCTGTCATATCGATTGGCATTAAGGAAGTCATCTAAATAATAGCAGCTTAAACAACGTAATTCGACAAATAATGAACAAAAACCGAGTCAGACACCATGCCAGGCATTAGAATGTGTATGTTCAATTTCGATCTCACCTGACTTGACTGAGGACTTTTCTTCATTTTATATACTGCTTTGCATTTTATCTTGTATTGTATAACTTTGTATTTTTACCATTGGCGAATGAAGGTCCTCACAAACACTGTCGTCGTCGTCGTTGTCGTCATCATCGTCATCATCACCATCATCATCATATCAAAATCATCAACTTTGTTGATCTTTGAATACTTTGATGTTACACTGACGTCTGATTACTTTGAAGACAACTACAAGCTTAGTAACCAGTCACAAATACGCAGTGGTCAAAGTGGAAATCCAGAGGTGGGGGAACTGTAATTCCAGGTTTTGGCCCCTATTGGTAGTTGTGAGTCCCTTATTGGCAGTTTTGGATCGCTTGTGCCCCTCTTGGTGATCGCGGGCCCCGAGACTAGAAAATTAACTTCATTATCAGGTAATCAAGCATTCACATTCGTCTTTGACGTGGATTCTGAGTCATCAAAACGGTAAAACCGTGCAAAAATTGAATGCACAGCACGCTGACGTGCGGTTGCTAGCGTACAGTAGCGTTCCCGTTAACGTTCCCTGCGTCTTTTGGAAACCTGAGGTGAAGGAACGCCTTGGACTAAAAAAATTGGAGGCAGGGGAACTGCGCTCCCTTGCGTCCTATGGCACTTTAACTGCTGCAAATACGAAGTCTGGATATCGACCGAGCAAGGATACATCAACTGCATGGTCCGATATGTTTTGTACAGTGACTGACTTGATAACTCTTTGCCCGACAGACACTTGGCCAAAGTCGGTCATCGTCTGACCGCTGTTTGAGATAACAACGACATCAGGTTGTACCACTGGACAGTGAACCTCGACGTATAACGTGTTGTGCTCGCTGACAATGTACAAATACAATAGCAAAATGTCTGTATGAATTCATTAGAAATCCACTCCACAGCAATGAAATGAACAACCTGTTGCATACAATACAATACGAATTTGTATAGCGCCATTAGTCTGCAGATACAGAGGCGCTAAAAGACACAGAAGCGCTAAAAACGACAAACAAATATATAAATATTGTCAAAATCTCTCAGCTCGTTGACTTTCAAACAATCAATTAATCAATAATCAATTTATACAGCACAAAGGCACAGAGTTTCTAATGCGCTATAGCGTCGTATTAATAACGAGCAAATAAAGTTTTTAAATAACTTTTGAAGACATCAATGGGAAGAGTGGGATTTCTAAGCTAGTCAGGTAAAGCACTCCAAACAGTGGGGCCAGATACACAGAAAGAGCGAAAACCTATGGATAGTTTCACCGACGGAACAGCTAGCCTATGACAATAATAAGTAAGTAAGTAAGTAAGTAAGTAATACGTGAATACATGAATTTATATAGCGCATATCGTTTAAGAAACCTCTAATGCGCTCAATATGACGACCGCAAACGACAGCTCGATTTATCTTTCTGTTCAGTCCTTTTATTCATCAATTTTCTCTTTGGCTCTGTCAAGTAACGACTCTGGGCAAACTGTTCACACGCACACGTGACCCTGCCACCAAACAATATAATTAGGTACAGATACAAAACCAGAAAGATAACGACAGGTTATAGAAGAGACGTGGTCCATCGTATGGGCATAAGTTCACTGCTGGCTAAAGATGCCAGGAAGGGCATCGAGCCTACAAAAACACCAGCAGTCTCCACCAAAAGCTTTGTCGGAGATTTAGGGAGACCACTGGCTAACCTAGGTGAACCCGGAAAAATGGTTCTTAAAAGGCTGTGCGTATTCAGAATAATAATATCATTTATACTTAAAGCGAACACTATATGAGAAGTAAATACATAGCAGAGGTGCAAGAAATGGCCCATATGATGGACAAATAGGTGACCACAGGTGTTGCATTTTATCGGCGAAGTGCACAAAACGTACCTGTATTGCACAGGTGTGCTGGAGATGGCTGCCGTGGTCACATAGCAAGCAATCTTGTATGTATCAAACTGTGAAGCAAACTGGTGAATCAATGATGCTCTGCCTGCATCATACTCCTTTGAGCTACACACCACAGCCAACAGCAGTAAGCTGTGTGCCTCTAGAGCATTGCATTTGTCAGACTCCAGGTGGTGGGTATTCAGCTGCTAAGACCTATCAAACAGCTACCACCACACACTAGTGGACCCAGTAAAGTCTATACAGCCCGACAAGCGCCAGCTTCTGTGACAATTATTTGTAATCATATTTTGCTGCACAGTTGAAAGCACTATTCGTTACAACCCTTATGACAACAACAACAACAATAACAACAATTATAATTATTATTCTTATTATTTTTTATGCCCTTGGGTGTAAAGGACCAAGGGCTAAAAATAAAGTTTAAAAACACGTACAAAAGCTGCAAAAGCTAGAGGTCCGGCTGGCCGTTGGAAAAATCAAAGGCTTCTTGAATCAGAACTGAGTTGAAACTTTGAATAGCGACTGACAGGTGCTGAAACAGAAAAGCTGTCTCACGTGGGTCGTCAGTGGATTGTGATAAACGGCGACCAAGTTCTGTAACAAAGGCAGTAGTGGAAGCACTCAGTGGACGCAGTCTCAAATGCCAGTGGTTGCAAGATGTAGCTGCTGGGAAGATCTGAGTACTTGGTTTCCTTCCTGGAGGCAGCAAGATCCGCAGCACCTCCAGCGGTCTGAGCTGACATATGTAAGTAGAAGTCAGCCAGAGTACTGACAACTGTCACATCCCAGCAGACAGGTTTTCTGCCTTGCCAAGGGATCAGGGTGAGTCCGTCTGGGCGCTTGCCATCTCGTCTGTTTAGCCCAGCTGGCTCCTTAGAGACGTGCAATTAAATCATTAACTGCATGGTGCCTAGCTGTCTTGCTAGAGGTCTGTTTGCATACCAGACCGTGCAGCCCCTGGGCATCTGCTAGGGTCCCACATTTGAAACAACAGTGAGCAACACAGACAGAGCATCCTAGGCGAAGCGCAACTGTTACACGAACTGCCTCATCTGAAAGTCTCAACCCGCAGGAAGAGATAGGAAAAGCCAAAAGCCAGTCCCCACTACGTGGAGCACATGCAGCTAGAAAACGAGCCATCTGATGAGAATCGGAAATGGAAGATTCGACCTGGGCTTGAACAGCCATGATACCAGGTTTGTCCCAAAATGACTGTTTATCAGACTATTATTATTATTATTATGAACAACCAAAATGTCAACAAAAAAGTCAACATTTCATTATGTGCTGCATCAGAAAGACGTGACTACATTTCAGTGTAGAGATATAACAGAGACTCAAAGACAAAAAGCAACAGAAAAATAAAACCGACTTTTTTACAATGCTGTTTTCGCTTGGTCTTTCAGCCAGAAATGAATGAGCCTCTGTTGTTGTTGTTACTGTGTCGACCGACTTCACTGACTCCACCAACTTCAGGGGCTTCGGTGATGCAAGTTTTGATTTTGAACCTTTCTTAACTTTCTGTAACACAACCGGTAATAAGTAATAAATACAAAATGTAACAAACACATGGATGAGAGATATAAGAAAAGACTGTACCTTCTTATCTCAAGTGACTCTAATAGAATACGGTCATTAATTGGTGCTATACAATACCATTTGCATAAACCGACACTTGACAACAAAACGTAAACAAGTGAGAAAAATGAACTAGAAACAAGGTGGAAACCTGAATTTCTTGAGGAGCTACATCTTTGTCCTGTTCTATGGTCACCTGCTGTTCTTCTGCAGCTTTTCTCTCCAAATCGGCAACAATAAGATTGACAGCCTCTCGACGGATGTCTTCGTCACTCAAAGTTGGACTGAACCGAATATTCACTTTGCACTTCTGTAACAGCACAGATGTTGCACACTAGCATCATCTCACAGACGTTCCACATCAACATCACCTCTGTACTGCCACAATCTGCGCCAACATCACCGTCAACATGAGCGACGGTGTCGTGCAATATTTGGCGCACCAGGGATGGGCATAACTGAGTTTCTGACGCAATTGTGGTTTATTTTCACTGAATAAGTGTCAATATCATAGGGCTAATATGTATATTTAATGTACTTTATTATTTTTAGGGACTGCAATCACGGCATTTACAAGTACTCACCAAAGCCTAAGGTTAGGGTTCAGGTTAGGTTTCCTAACCCCATCCATACCGTAATCCTAAAACAATAAAGTACACTAAAATGTAAATTAGCCATATCATAGTTACAGCAAATGCGAGTTTAGCTACAATATATTATTATGATAATGCCACATTTGGCACCAAATATTGTGGTGCGCCAAATATCGCATGACAACGGTCTGACAGTAAATGTTTTATTTTACATGTAACCACAGTCTAACTGTCTTTGACTGACAGCGATATTGACAATGACTGACATGATTCTTCAGCAAATCAAAACACTGCCAATAACACTAACACTGGTACTAATACGACTAACAATAATTAACAGATTATTCATATTATACCTATTTCTATAATGCCACAAAGTCGTAACATCAAGGACGCATAATAACAGATAGACGACACTTACATACAATGACTGGCACATAAAATACAATGCAAAAGCAGTGCATCATTGGGGATTGTCAATGGTTATTTCCACGAGTCACCACACTCGGACGTAGGCCTATACCGTCATAAACTGTTTTTCGGTCTAGTAAAAAAGTAAAGTAAAGACGTCGATCTGTATAGCGCATAATTTGTATACACACCTCTAATGCGCTCTCGTCACTGAACTGAGCCGCCAGGCCGCTCAGGCCACCGCCCACAGCCTGCACACACAGGCTCTGCGCAGTGGCCCAATCACCGGCCACGGGCAGCCAGCAGCAGTCAGGTCTCCACCTCCGTAACCCATCATTAATGGGTTCGTACTCATTTAACCGACCCCAGAAGGATGGCAGGCGGAGTTGGCCGTGTTGGTTGACTGATAGTGGACGCTTTACCCACAAAGTGGTCACATGGCCAGCCATCACCATCAGTCTAGTGCAGGATAGGGAAAGTTCGCTGGCCAGGACCGGCGGTCTAACCACTATGGTGTATTGCTCTGTCTGCCACATCTGTCTTTACTATCTGTCAGATGCCCCGGCTAAGACTTACCTTGCTTAAGATCCTTCATATGATCACTCACTTGTCGCTAACATGGTGATACAATACGATACGAAAAACGTAATGTGTGTTCAAAAACCGACGAGCACCAGCTTAGTCTATCACATGGAATTAAACAGAAAATTAACGAATAAAAAACTCAGAAAGCCAATAGGAGCGAACATCCAATAAAAAGTTGAGTAATCCACAAATGCAGTCCAGAGGATAATACTAGCAGCAGTCTGTGTGGACACAATAACTGTCACTGCTGTTGACAATGGCACTGAGAGTGATGACGATGATGATAAATAAAGTGTCAATGAGTTGCAGAGATCAGTTCAAGAAGCTCAGCTACCGCTCAGAAACAGGGTGTCAGCAATGCATTTCTTTGTAGCTAAGTTACTTTCTATTGCCGAAGATCTGCGCCGCTGACAGTGTGTCTATCTTTATTAGTTTTAACGCAATTATTTTTTGAAAGCTGCACGGTCGGAGCCAGCCAAACCGGCGCAAAAACAAAATTTAACATGAATAGCGATTCAAGGCCATTCAAGATCATGCAGCCAGCGTGTGACGGACGGACAGACAGACATCCCGACCGTAGTTAATACAGGGCTCTAGCTATGCTGACGCCGTGTAAAAACAGTCACTTACCTGTCCTGGTAGAACGGTGCCCACTGCTGGCGAGACCGCTAGAGGCATGCCGTCCGGTACGCAGAACTCAAAAGACGTCGGCCCGACGGCTGCTATTTCGCCTAAACATCGTTTGCATTCAGTGATGATACATTTAGGCAGGTTACCCTTCAGCGCATCGACGCTGCTCGTCGGCTGACAGGAATGGCGTCCGACTGCACCAAGTTCTTATTCAAGTGTTTGCAAAATTTCATATTTTTGAGACCCGGCCTAACCAGAAGTAACTCCAGAAAAATTGGCCGGTTAAGCAAAAATCGAAAGTAGTAGCAGTAGCTACATTTAGGCAGGTTTGCAGACAAATACAACTCGTCTGAAGCAGAACAGAAGCCATCCAGTGCTGTTAAACATCATACACATTATGTCTTGTCGAGGACACACATCAAACTCGGTCAGCAGGCGTCTGCTATATCTGGGCCTACAGCCTGAAACTTTCTACCGGTTCACCTTTGACAAATCAACAACACTTTGGCTTTTAAAAGACAACGCGAAGCACGCGTTCTAATTTAGGTTTTTTACAATATGCTATTGTACTGTTTTACGTAAAAAGCACAACACACGCGCGCGATGGCGTTTGTTTAACTCCGCTATTTTCCACGCTCAGCAAACTGTTAGGTCAAGTATCCCGGAATTGCAGAATCGTCAACAAATATCTTTTTCCACCGTTAGCGTTGTGGACTGAACATGTGCTGACATTCTTGAACAACGTTTTGATGCTGTGGTGTAACAATCAGCAGATATTTCATTTTGCAAAATAAAACAGCAGCACTAGTGTGGGGTGCAATATGAATAATGTTAGTCAACTCACAGTTATACGCTAGTTATTCACTGGCGCCAGCAAAAATTTTTCAGAGGGGGGAGGGGGGCAAAAACTCTCCAACAGTGGCGTAGCCAGGCTCTGAAGTCAGGGTGAGCACTAGGGGGTCTGGGAGACAACAGCGGAGACCAGAAGCCAGATATATACAAACAATTTGCAGCTGTCAAATGCTTTTCTATGCAAGTTTGTTGCCGACGCCGTCCTCCAATCTACCCCCACTCCTCCTCCCAGTGGTTAAAGTGAGGGGGGTCTCGGGGGG
>Ga0209679_1001274_pt1 | contig 10584 bp, 7 predicted proteins | sample WorMetHEROISLAND_4_FD_187408 | JGI IMG/M metagenome (GOLD analysis project Ga0209679, IMG submission 187408) | Marine gutless worms symbiont microbial communities from Max Planck institute for Marine Microbiology, Germany - Olavius sp. 2 HERON... ...
AACAATGTAATATTGAGGACCGACCGACCGACCGACCCGCCGACCGACCGACCTTGCATTTTGTAAAATTTCGAACGGCCATATCTCGGCAACGGGTCAACCGATCCACTTCATGTTTAGTTCCAAGGTGGGTTTTTCGAGGTCGGAGGATCGAATGGACCTACTTCCGGTTGTACCAAATCCAAGATTCGGCCGCCCGCCATCTTGGAAAATTTCGAACGACCATATCTCTGAAATGAGTTATCCGATCCCCTTTCATGACTTACAGAGCAGCTCGGAGGAATAGCCTACAGGAGAAAATAATGCAATGCGCGAGGAGTAATTAGATTGGTCACAATCTAAAATATTTCTTGTTGTACGCTACTTTCACTCGACTATTTTTAACCTGCTTTGACGCGTCTTTAAAAATTCGAACGCCGAAGTGACCACAAATACGACTTAGATTACCGCGCGATGCACGTAGTGCTAGCGCGGTATTGCTATCGTAAGTCGTCCTTCAATCTGTCTGTCTGTCCGCCCGTCTGTCCGAGTGTAAAGTTGATGTACCGTGGCATAGGCTGGACTAGTTCGAAAGTAATTAACGAATAATTAGCTTAAGGTCTCCGCTCCTCGAAGCCACAACATCGGAATCTAGTCCAAGGGAACATCCCAAAATTCGGGTGGAATAGGGGTGGGGTCGCTCTTCTCAGCAGAAAACCTGCAATATCTCTGAAACGGGGCAGGATAGGACCGAGGTTACTACTAATGACCAATAGGAAGTCGCATACGCGCTTTCGATTGGTACCGAAATCAATGACCTCGGATGACCTTTATTGGTTAAGTGCTACAGTAACTGGTTAGTTGAATGCAATAAATGTGCAAACAGTTTTTGTCTTTGAGTAACAGATTTGAAATAAAAAAGTGCTGTTAAGCTCGTAAGCTATACCTGCCAACTGATCTGCATGCTAAATTGCACACAGAGCCGCAATAACAACGTACATTATCCGACGTCGAGTTAATGTGCATGCGACAGACCCACACATTCGCGTTACGCGTTTGCTGCTGAGTAGATCACACAGCACCAATCTTCGGCAACAAGACGAGTCAGGCAATTATGGCATTTTGATGGTGCACTGGCGGTAGCTATTATTTTCTCGTGTTCTAGAGCAGCCACCTGATGTCTGGCGGTCACAGCACATTGGTTGTAATAGGTGGTTCCATACTCAATACGCGAATGTAGGGTTCCGGAACTGATCGCGTCATGAACAGTCAACATACGGCTGACGTTGGACATAAATCTGGCGGTAAGCTGTCATTACTTCCTGCCGGACCCACGGCTACCTCCCGACCTCACAGCATCACTGCCAGTACCAAATTATACTGTTTGATGTCACAGGCATAGTTTCCTATGTTTTTACAGCACGATGCACTATGTGCATAGCGCGGTATTGTAATCGTAAGTCGTTCGTCCGTCCGTCTGTTTGTCTTGTCCGTGACGTTGATGTACCGTGGGCGTATTTGTTGGGTTAGTTCGAAAGCGATTACACGAATAATTAGCTTAAGGTCTTCGCTCCTCGGAGGCCCAACATCACATCGGCAATCGCAATCTAGACCTAAGGGAACACCCCCAAATTTCGGGTAGAATATGGGCGGAGTGCTGTTTTCTGCAGAAAACCTGCAATATCTCTGAAACGGGGCAAGATACGACCAAAGTTACTATTGATGACCAACAGGAAGTCGCATACGCGCTTTCGATTGGTACTGAAATCAATGACCTTGGATGACCTTGAACGGCCATTTCGTATTCTGCTTCAAAATACATGTTTTCGGAGAGCACCACGAAAATTTGAATGAGTATAGGCCTACACTATCAGCGGCGAACATATTTTGCGTATAGTGACTCTAGTTTCTGGCAATAAGGTTTATAAGTATATACGCGGGGTTCCCTGGAGAGGGGACGCAAACGACAGTGGGACTGTGGGGTTGTCGAAAACGGCAATTTTAGTACTCTCTACTTATTTCTTCAGAAGCTTTAGAGGTAAGGCCAGCATTATTATACTGTATACCGTCAACCGGGGTAACATTGTACTGCCGGGTAACTTTGAACGAAAACTCGAATAATGATGTGTTCCATAGTTTTCACTATTACGAACAGCGCTATTTAAAAATAATTTTACATACCGTACTATAAGTTTTTACCGTAGAACCTATTTATAGAATATTTTGTTGAGCGCAGTGACCCGATGTGCGGATTGCGGACGGGTCCGCTTGCGGACCTGGATCCGCAGAATATTTCGGATCCGCTGACGGACTGCGGATCTTTCGTAGACGAAAAGTTGCTGACGCGCGGACGGACGCGTATCCTAATCCTTGATAGGTATTTTTATAACTAAATATTTTTAAACTATGGGTAATTTCGGTTGTGTTGTAAACGTTAAGTGCCATTGGCGTTATTTTGTCAGATTACCAACGACGAAGTTTAGAATTTGACTGTCACTTGCTTACTGCACTACGGCGCGCCGTTTGTTGTTTATTCTAAATGATTGCTGCAACTGCAACACGCGGTTTATTACTTGCCATAGCATGCGGGTTCCTTATTTTATTTATCGATCGTTTCCGGTGCCTTAGTATTGCGCCCCATCTCACATTATGTTGGTTCTATCTGCTTAAATATCTATCTGATGTTTTAAACCGCTCGGAGCACTAAGCTTCAAGCTCGGATGGCAATAACTTACACATCAGTTGTATTATAAGTCGGTCACATTGTATAAGCTGCTTATTGTCTACGTACTCTTTGTTATTCATAATGGACAAAGGCTTTTCGTAATACCTTTCGCGCGACAGCTAGCTATGTAATCGGCTTATTGCTGCTTTGACTAAAGTAAAGTAAGAAGCGGAAGAAATTGACTACAGATGCTAAGTGATATCCCCAGCAAAACTTACGAAGCCATGAAGAGGGAGGCTGAAGACAGAGAAATTGTCATAAACTTGTCATTCGGCAGAAGACCGAACAAGAAGCTGACGCCCTGTAAAAAAGCTGCTTTGACTGGAGATGTTGACAACAATGAGCGTGTTCCTAAACGGGTTAGATTTACTTGGAAGGATCTGCTCGTGTTCTGTCGTACTGAGAAAAACGGTTCCAGCGATTCGTTCGACTGCGTTCTTTCTGCATTCAAACGATTTGCGTCAGGCCATGAGACGAACGTAGGCAAAACTGAAAGTGATAGCGCAGGTAACTGAAAACCACGCAGCCTACACTGCGCGTAGAACGTCACCTGACAAACGACCAAGATCATTCTGATCCCTGCAGAAAGAACACGATGGTCAGTTTCGCTCCAACAGAATAAAAGAACACAATCATTCGGTCCGATTTGAACACGTTCAAATTTCGTTAAATGTGACATTAACATACGCTGCATTAACTATGCTGTGGTTCAAAGACCTGATTCCTGTTTTATTTTTCAAGTACTGCAAGGAGATTTGCTCTGAATTATTAATAGAATTTGGTACAAACAATCGCCATTTAATCTTCAAATGTGCCTAATAATACTTACTCTTATGCTATCTTGATGCTAAAATTTTACTTGTAAAATTGCGAGCACGGACGACAAAAACGGGAAAAAAAATCTACAGAATCAAGCTACGTGAAAGAAAACTACATAATATGTGTATATTTGTTGAGGGCACTGCTTTAAAAAAAATTACCATCAAATTTCGTAGTAATTATGGAAATAATGACGAGACATTATAGTGGTCATTTTGGGACACCTGATATAGCTGACAGATTAAGTTCTAGCACAACCTTCGTAGTTATTTTCTTTGTGTTATGGCCCTGGATAAATCGTTGTAACATCGGCAATTACTATTATTATTATTGTTGTTGTTGTTGTTGTTGTTGTTGTTGTTATTATGATCATCATCATCACCATCACCACCGTCATCATCATTAAAGCACTGGTTCGTTGGTGTACAGTTTTGTCGCTAGTGTCGAGCATCTTGACTCTAACGCTGATCGCCTGCGATCGTTTCTTCGGGATTGTATTCGCAATGAAGGCTCGTGTGACTGAACGTCGATCGACGCTGCTGATCGCCCTCGTCTGGATCTTAGCTGTGACGCTGTCGTCACCGATCCTCGTCTACCGTCGCCAGGACGTCCGTCAGTGGCTGGACCACACCGAGATCTGGTGCGACGACACCTGGCCACCGGTTAGCCAATCTGTCCTTCTTGCCGTTCTTCTCAGTGTGGCTAGATAGCAGAATGAGTTAATGTCCCAGACTCACGACTAAGCATACAAACCACATGAAACAAGGTCCACAAGGTCAAAACAGTCAATAGCTCTGAACGCGAAGACTGGAAGGATAAAGGCATAGGCCTAGCCTCACAGTTTTGGTCCAAAATTTAAAAAAAAATCGACTTTTAACCGCTGGACTGGATTTTAACTTTATCTTTTATTAAATCATCGTACAGTGTTGTGCAAAAACATAGCGATTTTTGGAGCTTATAGATATGCTTCAAAAATGTTTTCGGCGTGAGTTCCGCTGCCAAACCCGTTGGGGTAGCTCAAGATGCTCCCCAAAACCAGTAATCTGCTGGAGCGGCAGATATCTTTTATTATCTGCTCTCAACTATTCGACGTCTAGTTTTTCATCGGCTCTGGTGCTATCTAATGCTAGACCCAATCAAATCCTGGCTGCAACGCAACGCATATCAGTTCTGCACATAGATGTTAACTCACCATAGTGATTGTCGAATAGGCTTAATCAACTTAGTATCTTTTTGGCGTGGTAGATGAGTATCAACTATGGTTGGGAAGAAACGAGGCAGATATGATTCTTCTCGGTTATGTATAAACTTAAGGGTATGCATTGCGTAGGGCAGACCTAAGCGTTTGAATATGACACATACTATTACTAATGTGAGCAGATTATCGATCATAAAGTCATATAGGCTATCATTACGCGACTGAAACAGAAAACAGGTCCAGACAATCAATAATGCAAACGAAAGTCCTGATATATGTTCAATTCGGCAGAATACAGTTGTTGTCAAAACACTAAGTATTCAACACAATAAACATATAAACACACAAAGAAAGAGTCTAAAAATTAAAGATTAACAATGTAAAAAATCGCGTTTTGTCGCACGATAATCCAGGTTCGTATCTTTGATACGGCGACAAACCAGTGGACCGTGACTCATCCGCTACGCACCGCTTACTACAGCTTCATCTCGGCCGTTCTGTTCTTCTTGCCCATCGTCACCATGACTGTCGCCTACGTGCTTATCATCTGGAAACTTTGGTCGAGCAAAAGACCGGGCGAGGCTCTCGGGCCAGAACTGAAGACGTACGACAACATCAAGAAACGGGTAAACATGGTCGTGTTCAGTTTCTGACAAGACAGCTATTATCGTTTTATTCATACATACATTTTATTTTGCTCAAATAACAAGACAACTGGACAAAACGTAAAAAACACACGTGGTGAGCTGGACGGAAAGGTCCACTGGACAGTAGTACGGGCGGTTGTCAGTGTCCAGTGGACCTTTCCGTCCAGCTCCCCATGTGTTTTTTACGTTTTGTCCAGTTGTCTTGTTGTTTGAGCGAAATAAAATGTACGGTAAACTTAATGTAGCTAGACAAATCAACATCTGCAATAGTTCGTCTAAACGTCGCAAGAATTACGTTAAGAACACGTAGAATAAAGCTGTTATATAATGCGTTGCCGACGTTTTATTTTCTTTCATCGCAGAGTATGTGGCGCCTGCTAATGGGGATGTTCGTGAAACTGAACTGAACTGGACTTTATTATGCGGCCCTCCTATAGGCCGCATTATGCGTCTTGCCCGTCCGTCTATCCGTCTGTCCGTGTGTCTGTCTTTCCGTGTGTCCCGTATACAGGGTCGTAACTCGAAAACAAAAGACGTAGAAAAATCAAAATTACTATAAAAGTTCCCCAGGGCGCGAATAAGTAGAGTGCCAATTTTCAGTTGAAAGGTCAAAGGTTATTGTCATCAGACGTCAAAAACCTCAAGAAATTGCCGAATATCTAGCATACATGTTTACTTACGGGCGGTGGATTACGCGCCCGCAGCTCAGGCGCCGACTGTTAACTAGGCATAACCCATTGTTAGGCCTATCTTACTCTCGACGCCCGAGACGCTCGGCAACTGGACGGACGGCCGCATATCATGTCAGTACTCGGCGCAGTTGGTGCCACGCCGTCGACAGGACGTCGTCGACGTGGCGGGCACGTGCGTTTGATGGACAGTGTGTGGCGTGGGCATCTGGGGTGCGGGGGGCGGAGCTGCGGCGACATGCGTCGCAGCATCTGTGAGAATGAGGTACTTGGAACTGGAACTTGGAACGATCAAGTGTGTGGTTGCTGTAAATACATGTAAATAATAACGTGTGTCGTGTGACACCAGCGGTGTCGTTTATACGATATAGTCTACTTATATACCCGTGATCACCTACGCTCCGACGAGGGACTGAGTGATACGTTCTACTGGTTAACGGACGGAACCAACCAACTGGTGCGCCGTCGACAGGACGTCGTCGACGGCGTGGCACCAACTGGCGCCGACATCTTTTCTTGTTAAAACACACTTACTGCTAAAAGCTGAATCGATAAAATTATACTAAAATCTGTACTATGATTATGGTATGGAGCGGCATGCAGCTTTACGCAAGAAGCCGCATGGCTTCATAGCAATTAAACGTCTACACCGTCAAGTTACATGACGCTTGAGCTGCCAATAATGTTCGCGAGCTGAATGAGCCTAAGAGGAACTTTATTGAATGTTAATTCAGCTTTATTGCGAAGGGCTTAAACGTAGTGTGTGCACGTGTGCGAGATATTTATTTTTGCTGCCGAAATTAGTCTTTCGCTCTCCTATTCTCTAGCCTTAGAAAGTGTCTTTTTAGAGGTAACACCCATCACTGCCTCTTCTACGCCAATGAGGCATTCACAGCAAAAACAATCACCGATTCACTTCTCACTCCACGGTTTAATAAATTGTTAAGACGTACATGTAAGTTCTTCTACAATATGTGACACAGCGCACGAGCAGTTGGTGCAAATGACTTTTACAGGTGAATTACTACGATTACATTGGCAATTACTGTGATGCTATCGTTGATTTGCCAACGTTCTAATTTATGTCGCGACATCGCAATCATTAGTGACCAATTTGAGCTACAGTGTCACAGCGATACTGCCTTCAGCTCGCACTCACAGCATTGAACGAGGAATGATTCGATAATTAATTACGATAGGATATGCGGTGATTAATATGGAGGTCTTGTACTACATACCAATTACCGGCGTACCAGTACCACATAAAAATATTTAATTAAGCTCTAAAGTTAGTCCGATGATGTGGCTTCTCGAAATAAGCCAAAAATTATAAACTATAAAAGTACTCGATGGTAATAGTTTCCCTTGTGTACTGTACGCCGAAAAACTGACTAATGAATATGAATTTCGGAACGATAGGCGATACTACCGACGTAATCAAATTTTGCCATCAGATAATGGGTTACTGAACGGCGATGGCCTACCCTTATATCGTCATTTATCCTCACTTGGCTTACAGCGCTACACTGTGATGTATGTACGTCAGTCGCAGACCACTGAGAAATGAGCTGTGCAAATCAACATGAACGATTGAAGAGCCAGGCTCAGCCAGGCCACACTGTGTTCTCTGTTGCTGTCTGTTAGAATGTAATTAATACAGTTCTTCCTACAGACGATTTTCTTGTTTTAGTGCCTAACGATGATGATGATGATGATGATGATGATGATGATGATGATGATGATGATGATGATGATGATGATGATGATGATGATAACGCTATAATAATAGATGTAAGTTTTACATAATTTTCAAATGAAAATTGTAGTCTTATTAGCGTTAGCGTTACATAAATTACGAAATCTCGAAATACTTGCAGACCGCATATTACGTATTAGCAAAACTGCGACAAGAATGACTAACATCAGTTTTTTTCCTGAACATCAGCGCTGCGCCATCTGTTTGCGTGGAAAACAAGTTAATCTCGAAATGACTTTGAACGTTCGGCCGGCCTACGCCGTAGTTAACGAATGACGGGCAGGTTCGTTTCTTTAGCGGAGCTTTTTCGCCGATTGAAACATTCCGTACACGTACACGCGACAGTAGTCGTACTACCCTCGCTGCCGACACTTTCGCCTTGCACCAACCAAATAATGAAACTGCAATCGGACTTTGGTAATGAAAATTTGCTTCGCTTCGCTTTCCATTGCCTGTATTTCAATGTCCGTGTATAAAATGTGGATTTCAGACGCTGCATAAGAAATGGGATATATGAATACAGTAACGCAGTATTTTAATAATATATGTGACAAACGCACATAAAAACATAGCAGGATGACACAGTGACATCATTTCTATACTATATAAAATCAGAGTGACCTAACGATAAAAGACTGTTTATGTAGATTGCTGATACACGCCGGTAAAACACAGTCGTATCCTCGTGGGCGCAGGCTGTCAGAGCGCTGAACATAGCAAGACAACAATTCATGTAGGCAATGGTTAGATTTCCTCATATTACGAAATAGATCAACCGAGCAAGAAATATTGATGAGATCGTTGAAGGAAAGTGCCTGAGTAGTATAGCCATACCCATATAGTTGTTTTAGGGTAGACTGTATTCTATTAATAAGAATTATTAATACGGATAGTAGCTGTCAAAGAATGCAAACGTCTTAAGACACATAAACAAACATTAATAACTAAAATGTTACATATTGTCATCATCTGTTAAAATGCGGGAACTTAAATTGCTGCTTCTTAGGCCGTGGTTACACGTAAAAGAAAACATTTGCAAGACATTTTGCAAAAACGCTTTAGAGCCCCGTCAACTTTCCGTGGCTAGGCCGTGGATGTAAAAGTGTTGTAAAATGTTTTATTTTACATGTAACCACCACCTATCTTCAACATATGTGTTCAACATGCTAAAACATTTGCAAAAATGTTCTGAAACATTTTTACAATTTTTTTAGTGTGAAACATTTTTAAAACATGTCAGAGGCAGGTACGTGCAAAATAAAACACTAAAACATTTTTACAATATTTTTGCAAATGATTTATTTTGCAAGAGCACCTGTTGTAGAGTGTTACGCGTGTGGTGCACAGGTGGTGATGATGCTTGTGATTCTACTGTCGGTATTCACTCTCTGCTGGCTGCCCTTCCAGATCACCATCATCTACGGCGAGTATCGGCCTAACAAACACGAGCCGGTCAGTTCTGTTCTATCACACCCGATACTAGACGAATTCAACAAGTTTTGTTTCACTTGCGGTTCTTTCTGAATAACAAGAAGCTCAGCTACCGCTTAGAAACAGGGCGTCAGCTATGCAATATGCATTTCTTTGTAGCTCTGTTATTTTCTATTGCTGTAATTACCGAAACCTACGTCCGTCACGTCTGAAACCTACGTCCAATAACCAGCTGATTTATTGCACACACACAAAACTTAAGCAACAGCAACACTGTGTTAGTGCACGACCCCACTGTCATTTGACGCCTCCTTTCCAGAGAACTCCAGAGACCGATGACGTCATGTGACTCCGAAAGGTCAAGGTCATGCCCCCAAAATTTTGGGAAACCATATGCTGCGAGTGCAGTGGTGTCACTGTGTCCCAAATGATGACAGCTTAGGCTGGGTTTTGTTCGGTAAAACAACGGCTGTAAGACTGTGGTTACGTGTAAAATAAAACATCGCAAATCTGAGGTGCCACGACCAAAACGCACAGTCCGAGTGCGTGGCAAAATCGTGTCCTGGCGGTCTGCAGAACGAAGCCGAGAATTAACGACGACGGAAACGACCGCCCACAGACGTCATAGAAATACAGTGGCGATCGGGGGGCCGCGGATGGAGTCGTATGTCTTCAGCGCAATTTTGAAGGTTATGCGCTGAGACACTGGCAACCGGTGTAGTGTGTCGCATAATGTTGGTGTGATGTGGTCGTTTCGCCGGAGGACAGTGATTAATCGCGCTTCGGCGTCAACTACCGTCTGCATTACGTTACTTTATAGTAAGCCACTTACAATAAAAATTATAGAGCTTTTGCAGATAGGCGTGGTTGTCTGATAAAAAGTTTATCACGGATAACAACCTGGCCTACGTGAATCCTGCACTTATCCGAGATCAATAGCATTATGCGTGCAGTGAAAACACTCAATGGAGCGTTTTCACTGCATACACTGTATGCAAACGCAGCATTACAAGAGTCACTAAAGTGCGTTTAAAATGGAAGAGAACGTTTACAGGTAGAAAGGTAGTTTAAAATAGTGAGTCTTGAGCATAAGATATAGCATAAAGGCCTATTTCCACTACGGCTGCGCTGCGCTGCGATAGTGAGAGATAGTGAGAGATAGTTGGTTGAGCAGTTTCTTAACGGCACATCAGCACAGTAAAGGCCATATAGTACCACGCAAATAAGGTGATAAAAAGAAATAATATGTACAGATTAGCTAACTACAGCGACAAAAGTCAGCTACTGTACATAAGTGAGTAAAGAGAGTTAAGTGATCGTAAAGACCAATATCTTATGTC
>Ga0209679_1001275_pt1 | contig 10581 bp, 10 predicted proteins | sample WorMetHEROISLAND_4_FD_187408 | JGI IMG/M metagenome (GOLD analysis project Ga0209679, IMG submission 187408) | Marine gutless worms symbiont microbial communities from Max Planck institute for Marine Microbiology, Germany - Olavius sp. 2 HERON... ...
ACTGTGCCAAATTTCATTCCAATCCGTTCAGAGGTTTTGATTTTGTGGGGGGTCGAAATTTGGCCCTTCCCATAGGAATGAGGTGTCGCCGTTAACACAGGGCTTGAACTACCGTTCAGCCTGTGATATCAAAAATGTTCAACAGTCAAACGCTGTGATGACAAACCGTAGAAGTCTTAGTTTGGGAGGATGAACAGCTGACTCCTGCCCATCTCCATATGCAATTCTGCCACTGATGTGACTGGAATCAGCTGACGTCTTTTCGTAGACTTCCTCAGTCGAAATCCAGTCCGACCAGGCTGTGTAACTCCCGGATACAACTGTATTATGTAGTCCTCGAGGCCCGTTAGATCAAGATTGCTTGAAGAAGACGGCTATTCAGGTGACCACTTGCAGATTCTGCAGCTGCTCGTCCTCTGCCTCAGAACTGACGACGAGATCCCACAGCTTCCTTCACAGTTCCCTCTTGACAGAAGAGCTCTTGATGTGTCGCATTTCTGCAGTGAGCATCAGTCCAAAGTGATCGTCATCATCCGTGGCTGGATTAGTGTCGGCCGACTTAGTTGACGATTGTGCAGCTGACGGCTTTGCAGTTTTTGCAGAAAGTAGTTCTTCACTGCTTCTAGGCACTTGTCCTCTTCCGTTGATTTTCGCTTCTTGCGGGAGTCATCAGCAGATGAAGCTGCACTGCTTGTCCCTTTCTTGACATCTGCAAAAATCAGATCGGCAATAACGTGATGGCTGAACTGGAGGAATGTCTTGGTGCCACCAGTTTTCACGTAGAGTATGTGCGCATTCAGCAAAGCCATTTGCAGCAAATGAAAGGACAGCTTCCTGTACCACTTCATGGACTTGCGAGCAGCTGAATACCGGCTGAATGATTGCATCCCGGCGATCAATAGAGCCCATGTTGCTGTTGTAGTCCACAATGCACTGTGGCTTCCGTTTCATCCTCCTGTGGGTCACTATTACTGTGGTGGCTTATCGTCTGACTCCAACCTAGATAAGCAATCAGCGACTAAATTCTGTTTACCAGCCTTGTAACAAAAAGTAACCAGGCCTTGAACATTTGAATTTTAAATTCCATGACTTTCCAGGATATGTACGCATGTAATAATAGCATCGTCAGCAGTATCAGTAGCGTGTAGATTTGTTCACCCGACTTTCTTGCTATAGACGTAGTCCTTGTTCTTGCCCTCCCACAGTAGATGACCACACAACCCCTTCAACATAGTTATTTATTTTATTCTTATGTCAGCCAGCACATCTGCATACTGTCGATCACTACTCTGTCACACATTAATAGTAAGTTCATAGCTGATGATCTTTCATAGGTCAGTTGATGCTATGGATCCCAGTTTCTGCTTTGCTTCCAGACTTGCACAAATGGTAGAGTTCCTTTTACAGGTGGCAGATGTAGAAAGTCGGCAAAGAAAACTACAACTACACTGATCCCTCCAAAGTATTCATCTCTGCACACAATTTATGTTACCCACATGTGTATATATAGCAAACAGCGATACAAAAACATGCTCGCAGTGCATCACATGCTCATAAAAAACAGGAAGACACAGACATAAGACCGCCCTGCAAAATGTCAGTGAAAGACCATTATCTTAAGTACATATTTACAGAATCGGCAGCGGGTTCGGTATAGCCGTTGCTTATCCACATTAATAGTGGCACGGCCACTGTGATCCTGATGTTTGTTGGACACATGGGGACCAGTCAGGTTATGCAGCAGAGAAAACGTTTCTTGCTGAATGCGGAAATGCTGCTGGAAGTCCACATCTCGCAGTGAGGATACCAGTGTGGCGAACACTTCCATGGTGACGACGTCACCATCCTCAGCAGCAGACTCTTTACAAAACAGTGAAGTAAAACTTACAAATCCTTTCAAGTTCTCAGGCAGTGCTGGTAAAGTAGTCAGCACATCTGCAACAGCTGACTTAACTAGCAGAATCTACTGCAGCAATTAGTATTAAATACTGCTTAGGTCTAATCGGTTGAACTGGCGGTGACGGTGCACTAACATCCACCGGTTACAGATCAGCGAGAGGAACAAGATGACAAAAGTTTTATCCTGACGCCTGGCAGAGGTTAACATGCCCTGTCTCTACTCCGGCCAAACAAACCGGTACTCGATTTACCCATCGCGGAAGGACAGAAGGCTGAGTTGGCCTAGGCATATGAGTGTGAAGAAACTTGGCCAACGTTTGTTATGCAGTGACCAGCAGCAGCGGGATTTGAAGTCAAGACCTTTGAAACATGAGTCAAATGCACTAACCACACGACCATGTTGTTGGAGAGTGACTAAAGCTTCTCTACTATGCAATCGATTACAATGACACTTGCAGTAGACATTTCTGACGATTTTTCCCAGATAGCTACCATATCATACTTTCAACGTAGTTCCTGCACTACACTAGATGTGGGGAAATGGTCACCAACTAGTAACTAACTATACAATCGCAATATTTCACAGTGCGGCATAATTTGGATTTTTAACACGTATGAAAATATATTGCTTACAATTTTGCAAACAGTACAATTCATGGTTATCAATAAATATGATGCATTGCATACTGTAACAGCAGCACATGTGTCAACTTTTCTTTTCTTCACAAACTTGCTGACACAGTCATCGCTGTTCTCCTTATATGATGTAAGAAAGTCACTGTATGACAGAGGCTGTCTCTTTCCACGGTTCAATTCCTAAAGGCAACAAACCAAACATTCAGAAAAAACAACACCACTGAAGCAAACGAAACAGCAACATCAATGGCAGAGAGTCTTATGTATGATCTTATCACGTGCTTTAAGCATATAAACAGAAGTCACAGCTACACCACAAATGATTTCAGCATGGATGTTCTTTTAGCATTAGTTAAAATAGATTCACACAACACTACCTCTTTGTCTACATCGGGTCTTCTCGATTTAGCTGGACAAGTTGTTTTCACACCTCTGAGATGTTTTTGACAAAAAATACATTTACTCCAATCAAACATTGGAAGATTACATTCGCCGCTCAATCTCATCATGGCCATAGCTGTCAGGTGATGGCGAACGTCATCATGGCCACGGCTGTCAGATGATGGCGAACGACAGGCGAAAAGTTGTATAGGCGACGAAAAGCAAGTGCAACGAGCAGACTTATGCTCTGCTATCTATACACAGCACAGCAATAACAAAACTTTCATGGCTCCCTCGCTGCCTGTGCTCTTCAAACCCACCAAGCCTTCAGATCCTGCATCACTGTTCGACTGAGCCCCCTTGACTGTAGACAATGATGTCTCGATTGTCTTCTTTTTATGTATAAACCGATGCTGTTCATATTTCCTTGCATCCATCTTCACAGGAATCTCCTGTTCCCGTTCAGATAACAAAGGAGTGGGTGAATCATGCAATGGAGATAACAGAATGAGCGGTCGTGATAAGTCATTCAGCAACATTGTTTCATCGTCCGGCAGCATCAGCAGGTCTGAGAATGACATATTTTCCGGCTCAGTGACAGGCTTGGCTTCATTTCTCGCAGTTTGTAGAACCTCAGATCGACCATTATTCAATTGTTCTTCGACGCGGACTTGAGTTCCTCTATGCCTGCCATTAACGTCGCGGGATCAGATAATGGATTAGATTGGCACAAATCACGGATCTCGGCTGGTACTTGATCGTCATCTTTTTCAGCTGCTTCCATTACTGAGAGTGTACCCAACGGCTCTGTGGCTGAAACGCCTGCCGTGCCCTCTGATGAGCTCCTTCCAGTTTCTTCCTGCACCCTGAGCGGATCATCGGGTTCAACATCGGAATCGACGATTGCCACCGAAGACTGACCAAGCCGTGACTTGACAGGAACTGGCATTTCGCGTGTGAGCAAGAAATTTACTGTCGGCGAATGGGTGCCCGGCTCAGTTGAAGGTTTGAAGATCTCCCGAGAGCGATGCTCTTGAGCTTCCTTTCCAGCATGACCCGGTTCAACAGCACGTAAAATTACATAAGTCATGTGGGTGGGAAACGTCATATATAAGTGTGAGAATACCGGTCAGCTACTTGTGATAAACAGAAACACATGTTGTCGCAGTTAGTTGCATCAAAGTTACTTCACAGGTACAAGGTTGGAGCATTGTGCAAGGAACAAATAGAAGTGAAATGTTCAGCTGTGATGGTCGACAAAGGATGTTCAGCTGTGCTGCTGTCCATCCCACGTGCTATCAGCTCTATAATACTGGAATGAACGCTCACTGGATGCAGTCGTGACAGGTAGCGTTGCAAGGATACAGTAGCTTATGAACGGTCGGAAATGTCTGCTGGTTGCAGACTGCAATTGCTTCCAGAGCATTTCTCGGTGGATTCCTCGACTCCACTGCACGATGGTACCATAGCTGCAACTCGCCTATGGCCGACGTTTCACTGCTGTCTAGGACGCTGGCATAGGTAGCATAGAGATACCGTGTAGCTCATCCACTTGCGTCGCTGTTGGTGGCGTTTTAGGTTCTTTGAGCATCAGGCAGCGGAAGCTGTGCAGCAAAGACTTGTGTTGCAGCAGACGGTCGTTCAGCTGCGTTATGAAACTGTCCACAAATGGTATGTATATGGCTGCACAAAAGTAGTCTTCTGGCGTTGTGGCAGGTATGTTCATTAGTTGAGTTTGGCGACCTGCATGACGTGGAATATCCAGCGAAACGCCAAACATCTGACACGCCGCTTGAATGCTGTCGAACAGTTTGTGGAATTTGTCTTCTGCATTCGTCTGCATGGCTTTAAGTGTTGTTCAGCACAAATCCATGTTCTTGGTGGTAGTTCTGATGAGTTCTTCATCGGGCAGCGATGCTTCAGACAGTGAGGCGTATACGTCTCCTGCAAGACACACGTGTGTGATGCCAGATTGATGTCCTACAGCCGATCTTTTTTTTCTGCAGATTTGATTTGAAGGAACTTCCTTTGGAATTATACTGTTATGATCAAACAAAAAAGAACGTTTGCTTTACGTAAAACATTCATAAATAATGTGTAATTTTTAAACGTCTGATAGCTGTCGGCTGCATGTCGGACGCCTGCGCTATTAAAATGCCATTAAGCGGCCGTCCGGCAGAACCTCTTGACACAGACAAACCTGCAATGATGGGGTTCTAACCCCCTAACCCCCTCGATACACCACTGTTCACACCAGGGTACTTCCCCACTAATGCCACTGTCACATGATGGATAAGCGGTACGATTTTCACAGCCGAGTTAGTTGATGTTGTTGATTTTTCACCATGACTGGGATATTTTTCATGTCCATTCTCCATTTGCTTTCTGCAACATCATCTCAATGTCAAACTTGGGGAGACAACAGGAGGTTTAGCTGTTTTTCTTTCTTGGGCACACACGTGACATCAGGATGTGACGAATGGTCTGTCTGTATGGAGCGGTTATAACAAACCGGCGGTGGTGGTGGGGAGCACGCAGTCTCCGCAAACGTACCATCGGAAAGAAGTGAGCGCACCGCATCCAACCATGACGGTGAACCCGCGTCGAAGTCAAGGTCAGTGTCATTTGTCAGGCCGCCAGAAGATAACTCCGTGCTACATGGCGATCCCGGAACATAGTTGACTGGCATACCGGCGACAGGCACATCAACAGGGCCGGTCGGCAGAGGTGCTGAAGAGCAAACCGAAGACGACCCGGCATCAATGGTCTGATGACGACGCTCCAAGTCTGCGACCAAACGACGACGGATGTCGCCACATCCAGATTGACGGAACGCGTTCTGAATCCGCCGCCGCTCCGCGATATGCGGCGGCAGTTGACGGATTTCCTCGATGGCGTTCACACCTCGACCACGGTAGATCACGGTACACCCATGTTCATTCTCTTGAATGCAGTGAATGACCGCTTCACCACGTGGTGTGGCCGCCCGTCACTGTCCACCTCGAATGGCCATCTCTTCGGGTACCCAGCCGAGACAGAATATTGCAGTGCTGTTAAACGACATTTAAGCAGTGAACTAAATATAAATCACTCAACCACAGTTACTTCCTAATTTGTCGTCCTAAAACGATAGTAACGTCTGATACGTACATTATTCTGGCTGATATGAATGAACAGCTGTGAGCTGTGCAGTTGAACATTCAGTTTTCGCAAGGTAGTGCAGCAACAGATTTGAGGTGAGGTGGAAAATTTTGGTAACTTTTTCTGCAGTTCATCTGAGAATGCGACGATGACAGAATTATTAAAATTGTGAGGCAAAAGGTTACCCTTTTTATTTTGGCAATAACTTGGCCAAATGTTGACGAGTGTAGTCTAAAATTAATACTGATAACTGCTGAAAATGTTAACTGAATAAAAGCAGAAACTGCAAACAGTAATACTGTTGAGTTTAACAGTTATGAAGTAGAGAGATCGCTAAAACAGTATCTATTTGTCCACATCTCTCTGGCAGCCTTTGCAGCATTGTTAAGTTTTTCTGTCTCACATCAGTCTCCTTACAGTCGTAGTTACTGGTCACAATAGCTGTATAACAAACCACACAGATCAAGCAGAAAAATTAGACAGCACATCTCTACATGCAGCAGATAGCACGAAAGCCCAGCTATCGCTGAGAAACACGTGCGACGCCATGTTGCTAGAGAAAGGGCATGACCTTAAAACTGGGTAACTCAAGGTAATCAAAAGTGGCACCATTCAATAGGTTTTGTATGGTTTCCTATTTGACTTCTATAGCAACTATGGCCGTATCTCTTGCTGTTTCCGAGGTACAGCGACTTATTGGTCGAAAATCGCGCAATTTCACCCACCCCCTTTTACTTGGCACCCCCGGTTAGGGGTGAAGGCGTCGGATTTATGCAACGACCCTTGGTGACGAAAAACTAGAATGATGGCGATATCAGAGAGTGAAAGAATTTCGATGATACGTTTAGCCGTTTTGATACAATGCACGCGTGTGACAGACGGACGGATGGACGGACGGAATTGCCAGCGTCGCGCGGAGTTGTTTTTATGCATAAGATGCAGGTGAAACATAAATGTGCTTGTTTTAGCTGTGCCCCATCATTCGATAAAAGAAAGCTCTGTAGTTGGAAAATCAGTGACACATATTTACTCAGGCAATTAAACAGCAGATGACAAATTTGTTAACTTGGACTCCTTATGTGTGCATCCACTACAAAGTATTAGGATAACCACCGGAACAGATCCCAACGTCGTCGCAGCATCCGAAGTTGATCCACCAGTCAGAGGAACGTCATCAGACAACAAGTTGGCTGGCATGGTAGTTGCAGTCGAGTTTTCGACAGATCTTGACTGGAAGTCGATGAGTGCATTTTCCAGCTGAGCACGCCCGTATGTCGAATTTATGCTAACAGGAACAACACGTGTGAGCAGAAAGTTGTTGTTTATGAACTTGCAAACGAGGCCACGTTCCCCATAAGACCTTGACGTCGTGACTATGCGTCGTCACCGCTTCCCAAGGAGGCTTCTCCGAAGATTGATTCATCAACTGTAGAATGACACTGATATCAGGATCAGTCCGTTGCGCCGCACACAAACCCTGCCATCATGAATGGTCTGTTCAACTACAACAACGTCGTGTTCACTCACAAGTGTGAATCTTTTTATGTAGATTTCTTGGTTCTCTTAGCCTTTGGCTGAGACGTTGACGCGTTCGCCGCCGGCTGTCCAATTGCAACGTCGATGGTGTTTCCTCTACCACGAACATTTACATTGACAAGGCAGTGTGGTAGCTCAAAGCTGCCTTTGAACCCTGTAAAAAGTCTTCAATGACTGTATGTGAGCCCGGTCTATATACGGAGATGACAAAAGCATTGAAACCTGACTGGTGAACATACGAACGACGACAGCGTCTGCAGCGTATAGTCTGGCGTGCTCGTAGTCGGCTGATGTCAAAGAGTAGATGTTGAGCTGATCTACGTCAGAACGTAGTCTTGCTCTCTCCACCAAGTGGTAGCCCGGCGGTGCACAGGCGAACTGTCCGCGCCATCATGACACGTTTCAACGAGAGCCACAATGTTGAGATGGCCTTCGGTTATCAATGACAGAAACACGATGCCAAATTGTGGACTTTTTTGACGTCCGGTGACCTTGACCTCTGACCTTCTCAATGGAAAGCTGGCATTTCACTTACTCATGTCCTGGGAAGATCTGTACCATTTTACAGGCCGTCAGCTCAGCATAGCTAGCTATGCAAGCGTTGTACTAGCCATCGTCGGGATGTCTGTCTGTCCGTCTGTCTGTCCGTATGTCCGTCACACGCTGGCACTGAGTGAAAACGATGGAAGCTAGGATCACAAAATCTTCACCGACTGATAGCCCAATGGCAAATTTCACCAGAGCAAACAATTACAATGACCATCTCCACTGGGCGTTCCTTTGATCTTTTCTCACTGAGCATTCACAGCGTATGCAGTATTTCACGTACGCTATGACGTGAACGACGTAAAACACGACACACCATACTGCATGAAGACGGTCCTTTTCTCCATCTCTGCCATTATCCGATGCACTAGAAGTAAAGACTTTGTAGTCTTTTCAGACTCTCTCTCTCTCTCTATCCAGCTTACAAGTGATTGATAGTCAATCAGCTGTGTACTAGAGGTGCCGCTTTGTCAGTTTTTACAGCTCTGTCCACATACCATTTTTCTCTCCAACATTGATGCTGGCACCGTCTGTTACAATCGACGTTACCTTCGGAAACAGCTCTTCCCAGTCAACAATGAATGACGCTACACTCATAATTGCACCGGTGTACCCACTAGCACCTCTCTCATCTGGCTCAGCAAGCCCCAAGAACACATTCTCACAGTCACCATCTGATGTTACAATTTTTGCCATTACATAGTTCGCCTCGGTGCTCAGCGGCGTGATATGTCCGAGTGAATACCAGTGATAGATGGTATAATGTATTCTCCATTCGTGGTTACGTCGTTTTCCATTAGCAAGTTGCATCATCATCATCATCATCATCTGACTGTAGTGACTGTCCCGGCATTTGAAGCTTTCGATGTGGAGCCGAATTTTGCATTTCATTTCTTCACAAGCTTGAGATGATCCACGATACGCCTATGTCCAGGCATTGTAAAATTACACAGCCGACGAACTCCTGTGATTTGTACTATGAGCGTAGCCAGGAATTTGTCTTGGGGGTGGGAGGGAGACACTCCTGAGGCGTGAAGGGCCGCTGTGAGCTCCCCCAGCGGGATTCGAGTGTAAAATAAAGAAATTTGGCGCAATTTTAAAAATGTATGTCATAAGTATTGTGGTTTCTGTTTTGTTCATAACAAAAGTTTCATGAAAAGTTTTGCAGCGTCCATTAGTTGACTCGTGCAACATTCAGTAATGATTTGTATCTCTCGGTCACTGAACATCTTCTGCCGCTGGATCAGAGTAGGTACACGAGTACTCTCCAATGCACCTCAAGCACTGTCTGACAAAGGCATTTCCACTGTGGCATTGGTTTCTTGTGTATCACCGCTGATGCCGTGGTTTTCACTATGCATGACTTCCGCCAGCTTGGCAGCTGCATGTACTGAAGTTTTTTCTCTGTTCATTACCCGGTACCACTTGGTCACAGTCTCTTGCCTGTGACACATCAGATCAGCCAAATTTGCCTTTTCTGCTGGGTATTCTTGGTGTGTCGTTGACACTGCAGACTTGCGAAACACGGTACAAGTGATATCGTCGCGGAGTCCTGCTTTCCGCAGTGTCGACTGAAAGCATCGTCCTATCCTGTCGACAGGTTCACCATTTCACGATCCAAACAGTAAGTCGGAGTCATTAGCAGCGGGAATTTGAGGCAGAAACTTTCTTATAAAAACCATCAGCCATCTGTGCAGTACTGGATGTGTCGTGGCACGCAATGGACACTACAGTGATCACTGACTGTTTTGGCATCCCGAATTTGTTTGGCTGTTATGCTTGCCAGCACACCTGGTCTGTTTGCATTTCGCAATATTGTTTCACACATGAGATAGTCACGCACCAGTATGTAATCCTGTTTTGCTATGGTAATCTCTTTACTGTGAGATGCAACATCAAGCACACTGATGGCATCCTTTGCATTCTGGCTCTCACTGAACTTTGCTATATCAGCAGATGTAACAATTTTTTGCAAGTCTGTATCCATTTTTTTCAGCATGTCTTTGGTTAGCACCCTTTTGGTAAGAAGCCAGCCACCTTTTAACTGTCTGTTTCATCTGAATTATTCCGTGCTTTCTCTGTTCAGAGCAAATACTTGATTTTGCCAACTACTGGAGTTTAACGTCGCATATTTTTTCTTAGCTCCGGTCCAGATTAGCCGAAAATTAGCCATAACTGGTAAACCGCTGCAATTTTTAGCTGATAAATTCCTTCACTGCAGTTTTTCCGGCTTAGCCCATAAAGCAACCATAAATTTTGACAAGCCAGTCATAAATACAAAAAAATGGTTTGGTGGTCTACAACTACAACACTGAATCACAGGCTGAACGGTAGTTCAAGCCCTGTGTTAACGGCGACACCTCATTCCTATGGGAAAGGCCAAAATTCGACCCCCTACAAAATCAAAACCCCTGAACGGATTGGAATAAAATTTGGCACAGT
>Ga0209679_1001276_pt1 | contig 10580 bp, 7 predicted proteins | sample WorMetHEROISLAND_4_FD_187408 | JGI IMG/M metagenome (GOLD analysis project Ga0209679, IMG submission 187408) | Marine gutless worms symbiont microbial communities from Max Planck institute for Marine Microbiology, Germany - Olavius sp. 2 HERON... ...
CGCGAAGCACATTTTAGTTTAAATCGCTTCATTTAAATCCTTACCTTTGAAACCTCTTTTGTATGTACGAAAATGGGCAAACTTTTCAGCTTCAGGGGCTTTACTCCCTGACTCCGTACCAGGGGCTCTGGACCCCGCTGGGGGCTCCGCGCCCAGACACTTGTTATAGGCTCGCGCTCCGTGCTCGCCATGGTCTGCCACTCCGCTCCCTGGCTAATCCTGGATCCGACCCTGGCTGTCTGCATCTCACACAGACTACCGGCAGATTACGTGCACATAATAAACAGGAGACTGTTATGTTTAACAAATTACTAAAACAGGGCACGACTCTAATGTTCTCAAATGTACACAACTACCCAAATACAAACTAGTTATTTTTCTTGAACAATACACAACTCTTTTAAACACCTTAAACAAATGAACGAATAAACAAAAACAATGGAAATACAATCACAGGCATGACATCTCTGTGCCAAGTGAGTGAGTAGTTGCTTAACAGCATATCAACACAATAAAATGCACACGTGTTAATTATTAAAGAATACAAACGTGTGGCAGAAAATCACGCCAACGATGCTACTAATGGACAAGAAAGCCCAGCTGACGCAAGGATTACGCGTGACAGCAGTGCGTGTATACCGCCATCTTGGATTTTTGAAATTCGAAAGTTGCACCATTAGTTCGGCCGTACCCGAAAACCCCACCTAGAACCAAATAGCACGTCGATCGGCAAACTGGTTGCGAAGTTATGGCCATTTTTGTATATCCAAGATGGCCGTCAGCCGCCATCTTGGAGTGGATCGGATGCACCGTTTGCGAGATACTCGCCTTTAAACTATACTGTGACCTTGAAACTGGGGTTCGGGGTCACTCAAGGTCATCGAAAGTGACACCATTCGATACCTTGCATATGCTTTCCTATTACCGTCCTATAGTAACTTTGTGTGTAAAATGCACGGTTTTCGAGATATTCGCCTTTTAAAACTACTGTGACCTTGAAACCCGGGTCAGGGGTCACTCAAGGTCATCCAAAGTGACATCATTCAATAGCTTGCATATGGTTTCCTATTACCGTCATATAGTAACTTTGTGTCTAAAATGCACCGTTTTCGAGATATGACGACATATTGGTCGAAAATCGCCGAAAAAACACAACCCCCCTCATTTGCCACGTTCCTTTGGGGTGACTCCTTGTGAATTTTTTGACAGGTCATACCTTGCCAGAAACTAGAGTCATGGGGCTATCAGATGGTGTACATTTCATGATCCTGCTTTCGCTCTGCTAGGCACAATACCGGCGTGTGACAGACAGACAGACGCACGGACAGACAGACACGTCGCTGTCGCAAAGACGCGCTATAGCATATATGCTGTCGCGCGTAAAAATGCACACGTGTTAATTATTAAAGAATACAAACGTGTGGCAGAAAATCACGCCAACGATGCTACTGATGGAAAACTGTTCTTCACTATCCCAAAATTTACACGCGTTGCTTTAACAGTCTATTCAGTCAATCGTCAGCTAACAATACCAACAACATAATCAACAAGTTATCACATTCTCATAGTGAAGCTGTAGCATTACAATAGTCAAACTTCATCAGACATTGCTCAAATATTAAAGCCGTCTGTAGGCTGATTCTGACACGATGCGGCAGTAAGCTGTGGAAAACAGCAGATGTGCCCAATGCAGGCTGCATACAGAACACCAAAAGTAGTTTTCCGTGACTTTACAGGATCTTTTTATGTGCGTTTTGCAGGACTTTCCAGGACTATTAATGTCCATTTTCCATGTCTTTCGAGGACTGTTTAATCGAGTGGATATCAAACAAGTCAGATTTTCATATAACATTGAATACGTAACACAGTTTATAATTATACTAAACAACAGATCAAACCGTGTCTGACGGTGGACAATGTACGTAAAGGCCGAAAGCATGTACACAGGTCAGAAATGCGGCAACCATCTGATTTATTTTCAATGACTTTCCAGGATCTCTATGCACCCTGTCAATGGTAACTGTGAACACACAATATAAGAAATGAACTACGCAAAAATGCCACCAATCCACATCGGCAACGAGTCAGTACAGCTGACGAATCTTTGCTTCACCTAAACTTTCACGACACGCCTTCAGTTATTCAGCTTCAACACTGACTATTAACATAAGTGTAGGAGACGGGAGGGGGCACTTGCCCCCCAAAATTCGGGAAAAATATTTTTCGGGCAAAAATCATGTAAAATTCGGGCATTTTGCAAATTTTTTTGGGCATACATCATGTAAAATTCGGGAATTTTGTTAATTTTTCGGACAAATATCATGTAAAATTCGGGCATTTTGTTAATTTTTCATGCATATATTTTCGGGCAAAAATGTCTTGCCCCCCAAAGTTGACTGAGCTCCTACGCTTATGATTATTAATAGGAAAATATTAACGGTGCAAATTTTATTTTTTGTGCATGTCAATTTTGAGAGGCTGTTTCCGACTGAAACAACACAAGCTGGTAGTTGCTGTTACTTATGTCTAAATATGACATTCACTCTGTGATACTCAATGTAGCAATTTTGCTGCTCTTGCTGCAGCGATGTCTGCACCGAAATTGTGGATCAATAATTATATGCATCCCAACATCACTCTGAAATTATGTGAAAAAATAAACTTTAAACAAAAAAATATTTCTAACATTAGCACTTTTAGCTTCCCATGGAGCAAATAATTCTTCGATCGATGGTTGGTAAGTCTTTGAGAAAAAAATGGGACAAAAAATAAGAAACGCCATCAGTGCTGTGTTGTAACATCATTGTCATCATCGTCATGACGACCACCTGCATCAGCTGCTGCTGAAGCATCGACTACAACAGTCTGACGACATACTGGACATGTTCCAGCCTACAACAACACAGTGCTGACCCACATACACTGCAGTCGATAAAGGTAAAGGTCCGGTACTTGATATAGCGCTGCTACACGATGAACACATGCTCAGAAGCAGGGTTGGAAAAAACCACGATTTTTTAAATAAAAAAATCAGATTTTTTTTGCACGTTCTAGTCACGAACGAATCTGCACAAATTCATGCAGTAAATGGTGCACTTCACCTTAAGTGACTAAACAGAAGCAGAAAACATTCGTGCTAACTGACACAACATCCTCAGCACACTGTCACCCTTGCTTTTAATTGCTCTACAGAGATAACCTTACTTACTTACTCGCTGCATCAATGGCTGAATTCACATAACCCACTGTGCTACAACATGCAGCAAACTGACATCAGCGGTCAGTGATGGCTAACACTGCAAGCTCGTCAGCTGTGTGGTTAACTCCCACTTAGTTGATGACCGCACTACCCAACAACTGGGTTCTGATCTGCCATGATGACAACGGTCTATACAAAACTGCTTAAGTTTAAAAAAAACGTGTATAGCTCTTCATGGAATCCATCTCAGGGCTACAGGGAGATTGCTGTGCATAGAATCTTGTGACAACAATTCTAACTAAATACTGCTGACACAGATGCCGTCAACTGGCTGATGACATTTGGCACAATTACAGCAGCAGTAGCAGCAGCAGCAGCAGCATTTTGTGTAACACAACAAGCAATCAACAGTTTCCAGTGCAACAGTTACATGCAAAACAAATCTTTTCTTGTGCCACAGTTAAACTAATCATTTGCCACACAAGTATATGCCATTAGGTGATGAGGCTACTGGTCAATATGTAACCGATAACACGCCGCTCGACACCAAGCCACGTGTTCAGCAGACACCTTCACCAGGTAACGTGCATATTAGGTAGGTGCTGCCACCTAGTGGATGCAGATTCAGTCTGACTGCCCACACTGCACACCGCACGGACGTCTGTATTTATATATTTTACGAATACACCGTGGGCCGTAAAAAATGTGACACTCTAGTGGCATACCAAACTCCGCCCACGCCATGCCTTTACTTCCTTATTTGGAGTTAATTTATGCATATTGGTATACCAGAGCTTACCAGTCTGACAGCAGTTGTTTTGAGGTAACTGCTTGGTCTACCAAGCCGTTTTTTATGCAGTGGTCTACCGCTAGCTATCGGTACCTAACAGCCACGCCCTGTTAGGTGACGAAAAACAAGACTTATTTTGGACCATAACTCCCATGTTTCTTGGTGGATTTTTACATTTATTGTACCAAAGGAAACAGGAATGAATACTCTACGGAAGAGTTGAAAACTAAAACCATATAAAATGGCATATTTTGAAATCAATCGTCACAATATTTTATTACTCAACAGCAACAGTGAGTCTATGAGCTAAGTGCTTAGTTTTTTTGTCCACCTTTTGCACTGACACACACATTCCCACAGGTTTTTGAACAAAATTTTATCTTCAAAACTCAACATATTTTATTTAAACTAAACTTTCACGACATGCGATATGACGCAGTTATGATGTCATCAACCGATTATGACAAACTATGTAAGTAGATTGTAGAGTATTTATTCATGTTTCCACTGGTACAAGAAGTGTAAAAATTCATCAAGAAACACAGAAGTTATAGTCCAAAATAAAGTGGCACGTTTTTATGGCCCACGGTGTATGTACCTAGAAACGTTTTTCCGACAAACCTTGCTTAGCCAAGTCTGGATGCAGAGAGTATGGAACATGTGTTGACAAGGCAGGAGCTTAGCATCTTCAAAGTCTTCAAACTGACACAGGCAGATGGAACACGAAGATTCATCACCTACGAACAGACAACACTGAGGCATCAGCAATGGCTCAGCCATGATATCATCACTGCAACACAACATCTTGCTTGGTCTGCAGGGTTGCTAGATTGGGCGAAAAAGTGCCAATTTGGCTACTTTTGGCAGCCGTTGGCTTTCTAAAATTTGGTTTTGGCGCTTTGCTAGTTTTTGGGCTATTTTTGAATCACTGGCGACCACTTTGGGTGACTTAAGGCAGGTTTTTGCTGGATACTTTTTCGTCCTACTGTTGCAAAATTAGTCGATTCGCCATATGTATGATCAATGTATGCAGTGCATAGCAGCTGCATGTTACATTATGTTATGTCAGAATACCAGGCATAAAAGTAAACAGAAGTTCCAAACAACTTCCAGACGCCATCTTGTTTGTTCTGGGCTAGTATTGGTCTACAAATGGAGAATGGATATTGGGCGACTTTTCGACTACTTTTTGGCGCCATGACTTCAGAAAAATCTGGCAACCCTGCAGGTCTGTTCTTGTTCTTGTTCTTTTTCCAGAAACTACATATTTCGACATCCTTTCACCCCTGCAACTCACTAGCTCAACATGCTCCACTATCGAACTCTGTTCACGTCGTCGGTCCACTATCTTTTTGGTCTCCTCTGCTCCTTTGCTACACATGCATCCATGAAGAAAACCGGGGTACACAGACTTCATGCCATCAATGGGCGATCAAAAAACTGGACGACTTTTGGACTACAGCATACAGCTGTTCGGGAACTTCCGGTTACTTTTATCCCTATCATAAAGTGCTGTTTCTGGCATACTTTACCATTATTGAATTGTATCACACAACAGTTTTTCAGGTCCAGATCACTCCTGACCAGGGCTGGGGTCGTTACTTTATTTCAGTACTTTGTTACAAAGTAAAAAAGTACTTGGAAAAAGTAACGAAGTACAAGTAAAAAGTACTTTGCTGGAAAACTACTTGAGTAAAAAGTAAAAAGTACTCTGCTGAAAAAGTACTTTTTCGTTACAAAGCACAAAGTACTTTTCAATAACTCCGACCATGGCATCTTAAATATGGTGATTTCGAAGACAACAAACAGCCGAAAATAGCAACGTCACATTGCTATTTTCGGCTAGCAAAATCACATTGCTATTTTCAGCTGTTTGTTGTCTTCGAAATCACCATATTTAAGATCGCCATGATATTCTATGCCTGGAGTATGTAATCCACTGGCAATACAACAAATCAAACAAATCGCCGATTGGTGGTTTTGTTAACCGTGATTTAATTTAATCCCCAAGAAAATGAAATAATTCATTCTAAAACGACTTTTCAGTCACAGCACTTCGTTACAAAGTAAAAAAGTACTCGGAAAAAGTAACGAAGTACAAGTAAAAAGTACTTTAGTGACTTAAAGTACTTTGTTACATTACAAAGTACTCAAAAAATTAACAAAGTATTGTAACAAAGTACTTGTACTTCGTTACTGCCCAGCCCTGCTCCTGACTATTTCCAAAGATGACCTGTGTTGTCTCTTGCTAAGCCGTAACATTCTCCAATACCGTATAATAATACTAGAAAGATTTATGTTATATCACCATGACCTTGAACTGTGACCTGTTGACCCCAAAATTTAATGCAGTCACCTCTGTCCCATAGTACATCATTGGTGTAAGTTTGGTGAAAATCCGACTAATACTTTTCAAGAAATTGTGTTAACAAGTCCAGAAAGTGCTTTTTCCAGCATACTTTATTCCACCGTGACCTTGACTCCAAATTGTGGCGCATTCACCTCTGTCCCGTAATGCATCGTTGACGTGAGTTTGGTGAAAATGTGTCAAATACTCTGTGAGATAACGTGTTAATAATGTTTCGGGATGCACGCACGGACAGACAGATGGACGCATGCACAGACGAACAGGATAAAACCATTATGCCTCCAGCCACACTGCGCAACCTGAAAGTTATGAGTCCGACAATCTAACCACTAGACCACTTACACCTTACAGGTCAAAAATACGTACCCAACAACTCACGGGAAACTGTTACCGACTGCAGGCGTGAGAACTCAGTATCTGTGAGAGGAGGCGGAGTCTGACTTGTGAGAAGATTGGGATAATACTGCAACATCTGTATCACTACATCCTACAGACATGCACACAGTATTAAACATTTATGAGCAGAGAAGATAAATAAGATTTTGCACAGACTATGGTCCACTGCATGGGAGCTCATTCCCCATTTGGTGTTTTTTATCTCAAAAGTAACATAAGGCATTTGGTTGTGATGCTACGGGGAAAGCACTTCTAACATGATCTCTATTCAAAGACAACATACAATGTGCACTCATTAAGACTTGTGCAGTAAGTGTAATGAACAAATGAATAAATGAAAGAATACGTATGTTTGAATCACACAGGCCCACAGAACAGCAGAACAATAACACAGGCAGAAATGGAGAACAGAAAATAACAGAAAAGGAGATCAAAAGTGGAGACATACAACTGTCAAGGCAAATATAATTTTAGCAGACACTTAAACTGGTCGTGACCAGTGCCAGCAGTATTCCACGGCCCATGGATTTTCATGCTGCAAAGCGGAATTTGCCGTTTGCCGCAAAGAATGCAGAATTGCCCATTTTTGCTACACTTACATCTAATTCAAGGTTTTTTGGGCTCCTTTTTAATTTTACCATTTATAAAACAATAAAATCTAGTAACTGTAATCTTACCTTTATGATAATTTTGATTACTATGACATGAATTTTCATCACTAATGGTCTAATGTAATGTGTTTTCATGTTACAGGTTACAATAAATTCCTTATACTTTGAAGTATTTCAGTTGAGACAATAATGCCCACTGGCTGTGGAATGTACGGTATTTGGGAATAATAGTGCCGTGGAATTTCACTAATTGTGCCGCGGAATTTGGAAAAATTTGCCACGGAAAACCGGGGGCCGTGGTCATGACGATACAGTACCTGGAATATGGAGTTAACAGTGATGCCTTCGTTCAGTAGAGAGCTGTAGTCAGGTCCTGTGAATGTGAAAGATGCCATATCAGGATCAAAGTCGTCATCTTCCATACCTGCCGGCATACTGTCAACAACACAGGTATCAGCAACACAGGTATCAGCAACAAAGGCAACGATGACATACGTTACGCATCAACGACACAGGTATGAACGAAAAAGGTGTCAACAACACGTATCACAGGTATCAAAAACACAGGTGTATGTGTTAACGACACAGGTATCAATGACATACATATTAACAACACAGGTATGAACGAAAAAGGTGTCAACAACACGTATCACAGGTATCAAAAACACAGGTGTATGTGTTAACGACACAGGTATCAATGACATATGTATCAACAACACAGGTATGAACGACAAAGGTGTCAACGACATGCATCACAGGTATCAACAACACAGGTGTATGTGTTAAGAACACAGGTATCAATGACACAGGTACCAATGACATATGTATCAACAACACAGGTATGCACGACAAAGGTGTCAACGACACAGTTGTCAATGACACGTATCACAGGTATCAACAACATAGGTGTATGTATTAAGAACACAGGTATCAATGGCACAGGTACCAATGACATATGTATCAACAACACAGGTATGCACGACAAAGGTGTCAACGACACAGGTGTCAACAACTTACTAATTCTTAGCGCTATGCTGTGTTGATATCGCAGTGTGGCAAATGCTATTAATATTGACGTCTTGTAATCCATACAACCGATTCTGAGTCCTTCAGTGGCTTCATATGTCCAAAGATGAAAGGTATGAAAGATCAGCTAAGGGTCTGAAATGGTAGACACTAAGGTGGACAGCACAGACTACTGCTGAATCAAATTTATCAACAATTTAGTTCAATAATGTCACAAATAAACACAATACAATGCTAAACTGGTCCGAATTTATTTTTAAAGTGAATTACTGCTGATACTAAAAATAGGATATGTGACAGTGTACACCTGCTTGTCGTTCACTCACTCATTAGTGATCTGCTCCCTGACCAGGTTTATGACAGTCTCTTTTGATTGTTCTCCAGATGCTCCTATCTTCAGCTGCTTTCTTCAGATCTGCATAATTCTTTGTTTCTAATAACTCGTCTACCAGCTGAATCCGTCTTCTTCCTATTGTACTTCTGCCTAGCATCCTTCCTTCTAATGTCGTCTTATTGCAAATGTTATTAATTGGTGTCTGCAAAGAAGTTAAATTCAGTATCAGGTAACAAGAGATGGTGAGAGATAAATAATCAAAGATAAAGACAAAACTCACTAGTTAGCTGCACTGCCTGCGGTTGTAGGTAAAAGTCGTTCACTGTCATGCCAGCTTTCTACAAGCACACGTTGTTAACTCCATCAAGTATCTGCTTAGCACTCGACTCTCAATGACACAAGCACAACATGACATTTTGACACCTGCCTGACGGCTCAAATGAACCAAATGCCAACGAAGCAAACGTTAGTTGCCAATTATGTTTTTTATGCAGTACACCGTTTTTCAATGTTTTGACCGGCCTAGTATGTAGCGCATCTGTCCTGATCCAACAACTTTCAGAGATCACCGTAGAGAGATTTCTGAGGTACCCAGCTGAACCTCCGGTTAGCAGAAAAAGGCTGGTTTGTACAAAAACCGAGCAGTGCTGGTACCAATGTTTAAAAATTAGAGCCGTGTGGGACTGACAATCGACTCCACCCGCGAGCCAGATTGGAATCTCAAGTTTCATCCAAGTTCAAGGTCACGTGACACAAAACAAAAACTAGGTCAGATATCAAAAATCCAGCCGGATCAAACTTAGATATTTTCCTCTAGCTTAAGAATCAACAGTCATTTTCCAACTCCCATTGAAAATGGCGGAGCAGATAGATTTCGAAAATGAAAGGATTTCCAACTTTCAATGCCACGTGACCTTGACCTTGACCTTGGATCAGGCCACATAGCATATCGTCATGCATCACTCAATGACCTCTACCTACACACCAAATTTCATTCAAATGGTAGAAACTTTTTGTGGATGGACGTATGTACATACGTAACATACGTATGAACGGACAGACATTGAGGCCGGCTTTAAAAATGCAGCATTTTATACATATATGCCAGTTCAACCTAACATTAAAAAAGTTAATTATTTAATGCAAAACAACAGTGTTTTGAATTTGGCTACTATTGACTACAATCACAAAAATCTCTTCCTGATCATCACACGAAGATAATGTCCTGAACACACAGAATCCTTCAACTTTCATTTCTCTCCTAGAGCAGCAAGCTCACCAGCATTACAGGACAATGACGGAATGATATAAATAACAAACAATAATTATTCGTTCCCATTTTGCAAGGCTGGTTACCAGTGATGGGCATCAACTACTTCTGAAGTAGTTTAACTACAACTACTTTTTAAACTACTTTGTAGTAGTTAAACTATGTACTCTGCTACAAAAGTAGTTAAACTACTTTGAGCTAACTACGAATAAGTAGTTAGCTCAACTACTATGCTATTGTGCTTGATGCATTGTTTGATGTATTTAATGTGATGTTGTTTCTCTCCTTCTCTCACTCTCTATCTGTCTGTCTGTCTGTTTATATCTCTCTTTTTTGCTACATTCTCATTTGTCTGCACTTGTTGCGAATAAAGCATTATAAATATCAAACAGTGCAGAAAACTAGAACTAATGCTACAGATAGACGGCATTGTGCATCAATGAACTCACACATTAAAGATAAGATGCATTGAAAATTGAAATTTAAAAAAAATGTATTATAAATGGAAAACCAAATGAAAAAGTGACTGACAGCATCATTGCAATTTTACACTTAAGTAGACTATGGCTAATATTTTCACAATGCA
>Ga0209679_1001277_pt1 | contig 10579 bp, 6 predicted proteins | sample WorMetHEROISLAND_4_FD_187408 | JGI IMG/M metagenome (GOLD analysis project Ga0209679, IMG submission 187408) | Marine gutless worms symbiont microbial communities from Max Planck institute for Marine Microbiology, Germany - Olavius sp. 2 HERON... ...
GCAAGACGTGCAGTCGTTCGCTGACGGCAACTTTCAACATAAACTAGACCTGTCGAATTGATGCGTTAATTAACGCGTTAACGCGCGATTAAAATAATCGTGCGATTAACGCGATTAAAAAAATTAATCGTTCGACAGCTCTATAATTTTTACTATTGAGCACACTGTGTGGCTGTGGCAGGCCTCACTCAAGGACACCACCACCACCAAAACGCAAAAGTCGCTTCCAGAGTCGGTCGCATTCACGAAGTCCACCAGCAGAGCAAACAGTGAAAGCTGAAGTGATACCAGATGTAGTGAAGAGCTGTGATGTCAGTGGAAGTGAGACAACTCAAAAAAATCATGAGAGGTTAGACTATTTGGTACTTGCTGATGCTAAGTAATTATACAGGGTGATGCAAAAAAGTGGAACATTCATGCTTTACGTAGATATTTGCTTAATACTGGTTTTGTCTTCGTAGATTACTGAAGTAGGGACTACTAAAACAAAACAGTTGATATTCTTTGCAATTTTGTTAATGTTGGAGTTTGTATTAAATATTCTTTTGATGTCATTCATGACATACGTATTAAACATGTTTACAACACTGTTCGTGAAAAACTGTCGACTTTCTGCATACTCATATACCCGCCTTTGTTGAACCTGAAAACTGGCCTCCCAATAGCCCGGACTTAAATCCGGTGGATTCCTCCATATGGGACGCTGTACAGCAGCTTGTTTACCGACAGCACGTCGAGACATTGAGCACCTGAAGGATGTTCTGGTAACAAGTTGGGAACAAATCAGCCAGGCTTGTATTGATCGAGCAATCGGACAGTTTCGGAAACAATTAGCCTCAATCATTGCAGCGAAGGATGGCCATGTTGAACATTTTTTTGATTAGCTGTATGACTACTGTCGACGTGTTACATTAGTTTTGCGTATGTATGTGATGTTACGATATGACAAACGAAAATGAAATGTTTTACTTTTTCTTGCGCCACCCTGTAGTCCCTGTATTTCTCATTATTTGTAGTTTCTTCTTTCCTCCTTGAATGCCTTGACTGCTGTTAGTATGGCACGAGAAAGGGCATCTGGCTTGTAAAAAAAACTAAGTCTAGCAATGCTTCAATGTTTTCCAAGAGAAACCTTAGAGGAATCCAGCCTATTCTGTGATGTGGTGGGCGTAGAATATTTTGTATAAATTGAAGTTATTTTTGCCTCAAGGCAGTGCCATAATTTTTACTATAGAGCATTGTGTTGAGCAGAAAAACGGCAGTACTCAGTGATGGTTATATATCTAATCAAATCATAAGCTCAAATTTCAAATTTTTTAGCAAAATCATTTAACTCATTATGCAAAATATTGCATCTCGAATTGTATTTCTGTGTCTAAATCTCATATCTTTTGAAGGCAGCTCTAAAATCAAATCTTGAATCTTTCTGAAACAAGTCATATATTGTGTACGATTTAAAGGAGAAATCAGATGGAGTGTAGTAATGACGACATCACTTGTGAATGAATTGAAAAATACAGGAGGAAGAATGTTTGCAAGACAAGTGGCTAAATGTGGACAGAATACAGTGGGCATTAATTGTGTTAAGGATGCTAATAGAAAAACTGCGATAGAAAGTGACCAAGTACAGAAGGTATAGAGAAATTATGTGGACTTACTGTAGAATGAGAGGAGAATGTATGGTGCAGTGAAAATATAGAGGAGCCATTATACCAGACTGGGAGTAGTCCCCGGAACCGTTAGTGAAGGCCTTAACGGCTGGTCTGAGGCCTTAACGGCTGGCTTAGCGGTTTAAACCGCTAAGCCGTTAAGCTAGCGGCTGGTTGGACCGCTAAGCGTTAGCGGCTGGCTTAGCGGTTTGGACCGCTAAGACCGCTAAGACGTCTGTCACTGGTAGCATAAGCAATTTTGAGACCCAACGGCAACAACCTCTACCTGATTCATAACGACATACGAGAAACTACGAACGAACGAACGAACGAACGAACGAGGTTTATTGAACAATCTTGCAGCTGAAAGCTGAATGATTAAATAAAAGAATAGAATGTCACAGTATAAAAGCACAAAATACAAAGTACCGTTTTCTAATCCAGTCACATCTGTCGTCTGTATTGTAAACTATGCTGCTTCACTCACTAGTAATTACAGTGGTGGCTCCTATCATAGACGTAATAAATGTTTTTAATGTTTTTTATTCCTGCCACGTTTTTACGTTTTTATGTTTTTTTGGGCCTATTATATTCAACTTTATTCGTCGATTTGATCGATAGCACATAAGCATAAACAACAAGCAGATAAACATCAGATTAGACTAACAGATATACACAACACATAATACACAATGAACATTGACGATAATAATATCAGATTAGTTTGCTTCTGGCTATATTGGAAAGTGCACTACATATAAAATTGTAGTCAATTTCCGCGAATTTGGTCAAAAAATTTCACTTGCGATCCAGAATCAGGTCGGAGACAGATTTTATATTAAACATAGCACAGCACTCGCGGATAATATCAAGGGAACTAGTCTTAAATAACTTCATCAACAATCGAGTTTGAATAAAATCTAGTGAACGCGTGTCAGCAACAGTGACTGGGCAAACATCTAGCCCGTACAACAGTATCGGCATGCACTTGGTGGAAATCAAATGCAATAAGTGTCTTCTGTAGCAATATGTATTCACATTGCTCGTTAAGTTCTGCGGTAACGGCTGGTTGCGGTCCGAGGCCTTAACGGCGGCAGGGAACGGCGGCGGTTCCGGGGACTAACTGGGAGTGATAAGATTTTGAATATGGTGCAAACAATGAATAAGGATAAAGCAGCTGGATCTACAGGAGTTGTAACAGAAATTAATGTGGTAGATGAAATCTTGGTGCAGAATGGTTGATTTTATAGTAAGAAATGCAGGTCCCTAATGACTGGATGTGTAATATGTTGCTACCAGTTTTTGACCTTAATAAAGCTTCAGTGGTGTTTGGATATCACAGAGTTAGTTGTTGCAGCAATCGATAAAAGTGATAGCACTTATACCTGAAAGAAGGGTTGAGAAGAAAGTAGTAGTTTATAATACAGGCTTGCCCTGGATATGGATATGCATGGATATATCCATGTGTGGATATCAGACTTAGGCCGTGCTGTGGATATATCTATGGATATTATGCTGGCACACCTGCTAAGTAGATTGACTACTGATATGTTTTCTCTCTCTCATTCATTCATGCCACTAAGTCGAATCAGTGACATCACTATGTGTAACAGTTAATTAAGCTTGCCATAGAATGCAACCTAAGTTCATATCAGACCACACTGCAAAAGCAGCGGCTCGATGGTCTGTTCGATGACATAATTACACAGCCAGACGAAGACGAAGAACCTAAACTGGCGGCCGAAAGGTGCAGGGTTTCAATGATGCTTTTACTAGTGGAGATCAATGAGTTTTCAGACAGCCGGGTGCCAGTGAGAGACCCTAGCAGTTTTTGGAGGTTTAGTAGACTCGCAAGGCTGAAAGTCTATGAAAGTCTGTATGGCCGGCCGCCATCTTGGATTTGGTCCAACCGGAAGTGGCGCCATTCGATCCTCCGACTACGAAAACTACCCTAGAACCAAACATGAAATGGATCGGATGACTCGTTGCAGAGATATGGTCCTTCAAAATTTTCCAAGATGGCCGCCAGCCGCCATCTTGTATTTTCAGATACTGAAAGTTTTACCATTAGATCGGCCGTCCCCGAAAATCCCATGACGGAACTAGACATCATGTCCCTATCTTGTATAGAACCGGAGTTATGCCAGTTTGAACGTTTTGACAAGATGGCCGCTGTCTGCCATCTTGGATTTTGTTCACTGACTTATAGGGCCACCCACGATGGTGCCTTGGCGGTCTTATATTTAGTGTCCTGTCATATTTCGTATTGATCTGACTTACTGTTTTGAAGATATTGAAAATTCAATTTTTCTTACTTTTGGCTTGAAATTGCCTAACCACGCCCACTTTTTGGGGTTTTATGGGGTTTTGATACCCTGAACAATTTTGTTTTCTCATCGAAACCCTTAAAAGACACATTCTTGGGTGAAGCTGTGTCGTTTGAGGTACAGATCATGAAAATCTGTCCACCCGTTTTTGCTGTAGGCGACGACAAGAAAAAAAAGGAAAGGGAAGGTATCAGACAATTTAGGGTTATATTTCAGCTATATGGGGTGCAGACCACCTTATACCGATTTCCACGAAAATTGGCAGGGTTAAAGGGGCCCATGACGTAATCATTCTTTCCAGTTTTGGTTTCAATATTTTCAGGGGTTTCAGATCTACAGGGGGTCAAAATTTCCATCTTCCCATTGACTTTGCTGGTCGTCATTACAACAGTGCTGCTGCTGCTGCACAGCCTGTGATAATTGAATATAGATGACGTCTTTTCTGAAGAGTTTGAAGATGCTTGGGTAGGAGGTTTCCCAGCAAACCTTAAGATTGGGTTGCATAGAAAAAAATTTAAGGAACACCATTCTGGTAGGTGGCACAAAACAATTAGGGCTGCAACAAAAACATGGTAAAAATATTGTAAAAACACGGTCTGCTTTGAGAAAGAAGCAAAAACACCAAACTTGGTCAATGAATATTGTAATTCGCTGTTTTATTCAGTTTATAGAAATATTGTAAATGCTGTTATACATGAAACATTAATATAACACGCAGTGATGGAAGTAAATATGTCACGCACATCAAGTACTGTAACATTAGATTCATCCCAGTCTGTTTTTGAATTTCTCCTGACATACTGTCTGAAGTACAGTTTTTACAGTTAAACAGGTGTAACCATATTTACAGCAGCTCTAAAACAAGGTTACCTACTGCTCAGAAACAGGGCATCAGCAATGCATTTCTAGCTAAGTTACTTTCTGTGGCCATAATGACCTACACCTCAGTCCATCACGTCTGACACCTACGTCCAATAAACCATCTGATTTATTATGCCCACAGCGAATAAACTTCAGCTACGCCCAGATGCGTGCGACAGCAGCACATGCATTGGCGCGTGACCTGTCTGTCGTTTGATGCCTTTCTAGAAAACCCTTGTGAATGTCTGCATTATTTATAAAAAACTGCAAGCAATTTATTTAGTGTTGTATAAGCGATGATATAAAACTGCAAAAATCAAAAAGTATAAGCACAAACATGTATTAGCTTATACGTTTAATCTATCATCAGTAGCCAGAATAGCCTGTCTAAGCTAGTGCATAATGCTCATGCTTATACTTTTTGATTTTTGCGGTTTTATATCATCACTTATACAACATTAAATAAATTGCTTGCAATTTTTTTTTATAAATAACTGTTGTATGACGCCCCCTTTCCAGGGAACCCCCGCAAATATCCGCATAAACCTTATATTGTCAGAATCTAGAGTCATTCAGCTACATTGTTGTCACTAACAGTGTAGTCTATCTTCATTCAAATTTTCGTGGTGGGCTCCAAAAGATGCACATGATTGAAACACAGTGCATAATGGCTCTTCAAGGTCATCCAAGGTTGTTGATTTTGACACCAATCGAATGCGCATATGCGACTTCCTATAGGTCAATCAATAGTAACCTTGGTCCTATCTTGCCCCGTTTCAGAGATATTGCAGGTTTCCTGGGAAGAGCGACCCCACCCCTATTCCACCCCAATTTTAGGGGTGTTTCCTTTGGACTAGATTGCTGATGTTGTGGCTCTGATGAGCGAAGACCCTAGGCTAATTATTCGTGTAATGAATTTCGAACTAGTCCAACCTATATGCCCACGATACATCAACGTCACGGACAGACGGACGGACAGATGGATGACTTACGATAGCAATACCGCGCTAGTACTATGTGCATGGCGCGGTAAAAAGCAATAGATTCAGTGCTCCAGACTGCCTGATAAGGAACGTTAAGCTAGCAGTTGCCAGCTGATCATTATTGACTCATAGTTGCGTTATACAATACATTATGTACTTCTTACTTCTTGACTATTGCCTGTTGTAAACATTGTGTTTGGAAACAGTTTAATTGAAAGTTACAAAATTACAAAAAAAAACGTTTTGTTTACTGGTCAACATGCGACAGTCGACACAAATTACACAGGTTTGAATACTTTGTAGTTGAATGAATGACAAGTCCAAATACTAAAAGTTCATGCAGTTGTTCTACTCGTAACTTATAGACCGGACACGGACACCGGAGTCACCACTCACCAGACAGTCGGCCGATTCCTGAAACATGACTGAAAGAACAAAATAATATATGGAGTACGGACATTGTAATTGCATAGACAGTTTTTATTTCAGGCTGAACAGTGAACATAGCGAGTCAGCAACTCATTTACACGTTACAAAAACAGATAGTCACTCTGTACATAACCAGTTAACCACCGACATCCGATGGTTTTCGATCCATATGTGTATAGTTGGCGGTGATATTGTTAGTAATCAGTGCTGGTAAGCAAACCCCAACTCCGGGGTCCCCGGGGTTGGTGTCACAAAACCCCGAACCCTGGGGTTGAAAAAAGAGGACCAGTGGTGGAAACCCTAATAGCAGCTGAGTTATGGAAATTTTCCTTTTTTAAAAATACCGGCCAGGTTGGATTTTGTTATGGGTAAAAAGTGACGTAACAGCACGTTGCGGACTGTCCATGTCTACCATCATGCCAAATTTGGTGACAATATCTCAAATGGCGGCTGAGTTATTTTGAGTCTCCGTTTTTCAAAATGGCGGCCGTCCGCCATCTTGGATTATGTTGTAGCCCAAAAGTGACATTAGGGGACGTTGTGGGCTGTCCATGGCCACCAGCACACCAAATTTGGTGAAGATAACTGAAATAACAACTGAGTTATGGCGATTTTCCTTCTTACAAAATGGCGGCTGCCACCGTCTTGAATTTACTTCCAGTGTCGATTTTGGTCACATGACCTGTTTCCTGTTTCAGCTACTTCCTACCAAATTTCGTAACTGTATCTCAACTGGCGGCTGAGTTATTGCATTTTGTGGAAAAATTCAAAATGGCAGCGTCGGCCATTTTGAATTTGTATTGGCAATTCTGGACCACCCACGAAATCTACTTATGGACCTGAAGTGGCACAGCAAATTTGGTGTTAATCGAACTTCTACTTTTCAAGATGTCGTGATTTTAAAATTTTGAAAATTTGGCTTAAAACGCCTATTTAGACCCAATATTTACGTTTTTGGGGGTTTTAACCCCTAAATGTTTTCCTTTTCATTGTGAAGACCACCAAAAGGAACTTCCGTGGCCGGAAACACGCATTTTGAGCCCTCATTGGTCGCAATAGGACGCACGGTGTGACTGGGACGCTGAGCGAAGAATACAAAAACTAGAAAAAGTTGCACTCGCCGCTATGGTGTGACCTTGAACTTTGACCTTTTGGCCCAAAAACGTAATCAGATCATCTGTGTCCCAAGATGCACCAGTGACAAAAGTTTGGCGAAAATCTATACTGGAGATATAGTGGAAACATGAAAATCTGGGATGCACTCGGTCATGCCGTGACCTTGAACTTTGACCTTTTGACCCCAAAATCTAATCAGTTCATCTCTGTCCCGGGATGCACCAGTGACAAAAGTTTGGCGAAAATCCGTCAACAGATACTGGAGATATCGCGGAAACATATAACTACCACGTGAATCACGGACGCACGGAGAGACGCACGCACGGATGCACGCACTTACGGACGACCCGAAAACATATAGCCTCTGCCGGCTTAAAAATATAAGAAGGGTATCCCAGAATGTACGGCCAAAATTTGAGTGTACGCCGAGACGACCCTGGTCAACCAATCTTTACCAAATTTTGCATGTGGGTTCGTGTCCCGGATATGTTTCTTAGTTTTGAGTTTCAGAAAGATCGGAAAAAATGTGGGAGCTGTGGGGGTCAAAATTTCCCTTCTCCCATTGAAAAGAGACATCGCTTATACAACAGCTTGGTTTTTATATTGCTAGAAACTAGAGTCCCTAAACTACATGATTGCCGATGATAGTATGGGTGTATCTGCGTTTGTTTTTACGCACTTGTTTTCGAAAGTCTAGGAAAGAAGTTCTAGATGTGACCACTTATTTGACACTTACTTTCTAGAGAACCCCTGTGAACGGTGAACATCCGCATAAACCTTTTATTGCCAGAAACTGTGAGTCCCTGCTGAAGATTTGCACCACCAATAGTGTGGGTCTTTGTTAGTTTTCGTACAATTATTTTCGAAAGAGATGACGCCCATTCCCAGAGAACCCCTGCGAATATCCACATAAACTTATATTGCCAGAAAGTAGTGTCATAGGGTTACATTTTTGCCACTGGTAATACTGGTCTATCTTCATTCAGATTTTTGCGGTGGGCTCCGAAATACATGTTTTGTGCAATAAAATACATAACAGCGGTTCCAGGTCATCCAACGTCATTGATTTTGGCACCAGTCGAAAGGGCATATGCAACTTGCTATTAGTCATTAGTAGTAAGTTTGGTCCTATCTTGCACCGTTTCAGAGATACGGCAACTTTGGCTGAAAATTGTGAATTTTTCTTAACCCACTCTCATTTAATGCCCTCACTCTCGGTGAACCCTTTCCAATTTTTGGAGGAACTTTTTATTGCTAAGACTAAAGTCTTTAGGCTACCATCGGTGAAGAATTCGTGATACTGGCTTGCGTTGTTTTGACACAGTGCCAGTGTGTGACAGACACACAGACGGAGAAATGACGGATGGACAACTTGACCATAGCTAATACCTGGCTCTGCATGGCAAGCTATGCTGATGCCCTATAAAAATTAACAAAGCATCGCATCGCTTAATTGATCAGACAGAAATGCATGACACACTTGTTAATGAATTTGTGTGTTTGTCACAGGGCTGACAAACACACAAATTCATTAACAAGTGTGCATACTGACGATGTTTATTTCACACTTGCGACCAGTGACAGTCGAACAGGTAAATACTGAGTACTGGTTATGTATTGGAAAATGCACAATTCGGCCAGTAGTAAAAAATCTTCTTTTATGACCCGGGTATAAGTCGCCCCGTTATTTTCGGTCAAATTTTGTGGTAAAATTTGCGACTTATATGCAGGTGTATACAGTAAGTAATAATTTAAATTTACTTTTTAGTCAGATTTTCAGTTTTTAACAAAAGCTGTGGAAAATTATTTTAATGCAGTTTATTATTGTACAAATTCATGGCAATTACTGATTACTAAAAATCGCGTTAGATGATCAGAAACGTGGCACACAACCAAAAACACAGTAATCACGGCTTTTGCATGATTGCATTTTTCTTGCAGCCCTACAAATATTGTCTGTAACTATTATGCCCAGTTTTTGAAACTCGAGTTATCCCAAGAATCTCGAGTTATCCCTGGAACAAGAAAGAGCAGCATTTTAGCAACAGACAATTTCAGGTTATCCTCGGAATAACTCACCGAAAGTTACCCCGGCATTATCGGTGGGATAAACTCAGAATAAACTCCGAACAAGAAAAATGGCCGCTCACTTTGACGACAAAGACGACGATTTGTGGTAATTGGCTGAGTCGTACGTGGACTTATTCCCACCAAGGCGTCGTGCCGATTGGTAACAGATTTGGATGAAGTCGAGTATGACGTAACGTAAGGGAATTATGCCGATCGATAACCAACCTACGCCATTGTTGACCAATCAGGTGTTTGTTTACAAACACCGCCGAGTTATCCCAAGAATAGTTATGCGGCAAATAGAAAGTGTTGCTAAAATGCCAGAACTTAGCCCAAGGATAAATCTCGTAATATCCTCTGATCTCGGAATAACTAATCAGAGGTTTTTCCTTTGTTTCTAAAACCGGGCATTACTGTTGTTGTGATATCTGAACACGCACATCAGAATTAACCAGTACTTGTTACATTTGGTTTTTGTTTAACTGACCTGTTTTAACTCTGGGTTGGGCCTGTCCTGAAGATAGAACCTCTGTGTATTGCTGAAGCAGTACACTCGTTCTCACGCAACACACTCAGTTTTTGTTTACCCAGCACAGTTATTCCAGGTTAACTTTTGGGAATTGTTGTGACAGTACTTTTACAGGCCCTTTTCTGTTGCCTAAAGGTAAAGGTAAATGTAAAGGTCAGGTACTTGATATAGCGCTGCTCCACGATGAACACATGCTCAGTAGTGCCTTACAATCTCGGTGGAACCGGTTGCAAGTTGCCGGAGCAGAGCTGCCTGCTACCACCCGCATCCCAGGTGGCGGATAGGGACACGACCTCTAGAATACAGAGGCCAGCTGCGAAATAAGCGTACTTCGGTACGACGAATAAGCAGTCGCGGACCAGCAGCACCCTCCGACCTATCGGAGGGGGATATAGTCACTGATTACCTCCACGGGGGTGTTCAGTTGGAGGACTGATCTCCCAGACAGCTAAGGGCACTGCTATGAGATCATGCCTTATTGGCGAGCTTGGCAATATGCAGTATTACGTTGGTGGTCACGTGTGGGGGTAGCCGCGCGTTTTGCTATTCCTGCAGTGATCACTCAATGGTTATTCAGTATTAACTGGGTCTTTAGGGTTTATAGGGGTTACGCAGATT
>Ga0209679_1001279_pt1 | contig 10578 bp, 6 predicted proteins | sample WorMetHEROISLAND_4_FD_187408 | JGI IMG/M metagenome (GOLD analysis project Ga0209679, IMG submission 187408) | Marine gutless worms symbiont microbial communities from Max Planck institute for Marine Microbiology, Germany - Olavius sp. 2 HERON... ...
TGGATGAAACTTACCGGTCAAAAACTAGAGGGATGGGGCTACTGTATGGTGAAAATTGCATGATCTTAGCTTCAACCGTTTTTGACTGATCCACCCGTGTGACGGACGGACAGACGGACAGACGGACAGACAGACAGACAGACGGAATTGCCGTAGCATATACCGCGCTCAGCATAGCGTCGCGCGGTAAAAACACAACTGAACACAGGCAGGATTTTTGATATGCTGTCACATCACTGCCTGACAAGGTATGCTGAAGCTTAAACACAGTCAAACGCTATTCTGACTATCATAATAAAATCTTTGGGGATGTTTTTTGACAGCTAAATCTGTTGTGTAACAGTCAATCAATCAATCGTTAAATAATAAAGCTGACAAAGCCGTTAACATAAGTAAAGTAAGTAAGTTAAGTAAAACGTGGATTTATATAACGCATACCGTTTAAAAAACTTCTAATGTGCTAACGGTACCATGCCTCTGTGCTAACATACAATACAATTAGAGATACATACACAAAGTAACAAAATATTGCCACAGTTCAAAATGCATCTTATGTCTTTATATAGCAGACGAATAAGAAAACCTGCCATAATAGTTAAATCATGCTTTATGATAATACTATCACGGCATCACACGTCAGTCATTGCTCATAGCCATGTTATACTTTACAGAAATTTCGAAACAAACACCAACCACACAGTCTGCACAGATATAACAGTTGTGGCTAAGCAGATGTAGAACATTTCAGAAAATAAATCTGTCAAATTTCAAACTAAAATTCCAAACGGTTGCTGAGAAAACAGCGAAAAACATTAGGGGGCTACTTTATTCTGCCGCACCCTGTACAACCGAGGACAGAAAACTGAAACTGGCAAGCTACTAATATGATATGCATAACGCTTATAAGCAGACCTTCCATAAGAAGTTCTGGACAATGCTTACGAAGCCATTCACGCATGCCTTCGGCATCATCACTGCAACTGGCACCACGCACCTCATCATCAGTCTGCACTGACCAAATACAACGTCTCTGGCTGTTGCTGAATCCAATGTACACTGTGAGTCAAAAATGTATGTAGTTTTCGTCATAATTTCATTGCACAGTAGACAGCAATTGCACATGTCAGCTACCGGTACTTATCTCATTGTAGTTTTGAGATTTAATACAATGACTTAATGCATGCATTCACATACAAAATTAATCGACGACGTTATAATTTCAAAGGCTTGTCGGCATGTTTTCACTGAAATGGTCACATATTCAACAAGAAATTTTTAACTGAAATAGTTTTTGGTGCAGTAAAAAAACCTGAATTTTGTTGAGAATTTGCTCAGTCTGAGATCATAAATGATTAATCATTATACAGACACTGACTATGTCAAAATAACACAGCAAATTCTGAGAACAAACACGTAGACTTCAGCAATTTCACAAAGAATCTGATTCAATGTTTTTTTGTAGCCTACACACTTTCATCATTCAAGAACAAAATCCAATTTCCAACATACATTCACCATTTACTGCATTACCTCTGCCCTGTCAAGCTTGACTGCAGGGACTGGAGACCTGTGCCAATGTAATCAACCAATGAATTTTGCTTCAGTTACAACCCAACCAACCTGACCAGTTCCAATAGCCCCGTTTTATCATATTTTGTCCAGACACCAGAACAGAGACAACTGCTATCACAAAACTTGGTGCAACAACGTAATACAAGATGCCTAAAGTAATTAGGCCCAGAGTCGATAAGAAAAACTGACCAGAAAATCTAAAGCTGAAAATTGCATAGTACTGTTAATACAGTAGCTTACATGCAGTATATTACTGGTACCATCAGCTTTGCAATATAAAACAGGAAGCAGACAAGAAACCAGACCGTCAATGACGGAGTAGCTCATTCCATGATGTAGACATTACATCTAGCTGTCTGACACTTGTCCTGGAAGGAGAGCGTAACGGTGCTACGTAAAGTGAGTGCATGGAGAGAGAGAACGTCAGAAGGTACTGTATAGTAAACATTTCGTGACATCACAGAAGTGCCCGTATCACGTGACCTTTGACCTTGACCTTGACCCTGAGCACACCCTGGATGCAGGCCCATCTGGGGACAATTGTGTGCAAGTTTGTTCGCGATGCGGGCTCTGCTGGGGAACATCGTGTGCAAGTATGGTCGCGATCCAGCCATTTGCCTGCGAGAATAAGGGATTTTCGTGAAATCACAAAACTGTCCATATTACGTGCGTGACCTTTGACCTTGACCTTGACCTTGAGCACACCCTGGATGCAGGCCCATATGGGGACCATCGTGTGCAAGTTTGGTGGCGATCCAGCCATTTGCCTGTGAGAAGAAGCGATTTTCGTGAAATCACAAAAGTGTCCGTATCACGTGACCTTTGATCTTGACCTTGACCTTGAGCACATCCTGGATGCAGGCCCATATTGGGACCATCGTGTGCAAGTTTGGTCGCGATCCAGTCATGTTTGTGGTAGAAGAAGCGATTTTCGTGTAATCAGAAAAGTGTCCGCATCACGTGACCTTTGACCTTGACCTTGACCCTGAGCATATCCTGGATGCGGGCTCTTCTGTGGACCATCGTGTGCAAGTTTGGTGGCGATCCAGCCACTTCTGTGGTAGAAGTATCGATTTGCGCAAAGTTTACAGACGGACGGACAGACAGACAGACAGACAGACGGACGACGGACGCCTCGCGATTGCATAAGCTCATGGAATGAGCTAATAAAAATCGGACAGTCAACAAAGCTGAGCTAAAGCTAAATGACCTGACGCACGGGATCAGTGGCGTTTGAAGCTCCTAATCGCTCCATCTGCTCACGAACCACCATCTCCAGCTTACGCCACATGGCATCGAGTTGCTCGAGTTCTGCTTCAATGTTCGCTTGCCAAGAACGTTGATTCTGAGGCAGGGAATGGCAACGCTGCAGCAGGTTCTGACCAACATCAACGACGCGCTGTAGTAGTGGTTTGTGGCTGTTAATAACGTTAGACAATGAGATGATGTTGGCCAGCTGCATCGTCACATCAAGCATGGGTCGTGGACTGTGAGCGCGCGCCAGATGTTCACTGATCCACGCCTTCTCTTCCTCGATTCCATGCGTGAACTGAACAACACCGTCAACAGTTACTCGGCAGACAATGTTTAACAAATAAGTAAGTAAGTAAATGATTTATATATGACCAAACTCTGTACAGGGTGCATCATTTGCAGCAGCAAACTAAAGCACTGCAGTAGAAAAATAGGCAAACCATCAAGCAGCTCTAACTAACTGTGTAATACAACTACCAGTCGAATTCAACAGCTCTGTACATTTTATACAGGAAATGAAAGTCTCGTATATGGTAGAAGAAAAGACTTATTTTTTTAAGCAATGACAAAAGATGTACAGCAGTGAAAAAATAAACGACAGTTACGTGCCATGCAAACACTTAATGTTTATCTCAACACCTGGTTTACAACTACTGAGTGGCTGAATATACAAGAAGCTCAGCTACCGCTTAGAAACAGGGCGTCAGCAATCTATTTCTTTGTAGCTAAGTTACTTTCTATAGCGTAATGACCTACAGCTGCGTCTAATCACCACAGGAGCCGACGATACGGCTAATTTGTTACGCACACAGCGCATAGGCATACACTTCAGCATGCAATGTTACAGCACGCGCGCATGACGCGCGACTCCACTGTAGTTTGAAGTCTCTTTCTAGGGAACTCCTGCGAATACCCGCATAACCTTTACATTGCCAGAAACTCCCCGAGCTACATGAAGGCTGCTATAGTGTTGGTCTATCTGCATTTATTTTTACGCAATAGTTTTCGAAAGCCAAGAATATGTGTTCAAAACGAGCGTTAACGCGCGACCCCGTCCTTTAACGTCTCCTTTCTAGAGAACTCGACCAAATATCCACATAAACCTTATATTGCCAGAAACTAGACTCATGACGGAGATCTGCACTGCTGACAGTATGTGCCTATCTTCATTCGTTTTCACGCAATTATGTTCCGAAGTGGCACGGTGTCCGCCAGCTAAACCGGCGCGAAAACAGAATTTAGCGCGAAATAGCAAGTCAAGGTCACTCAAGGTCATATATGTTGGGGTCAATGGAAAGGCGACAAGGGACTAAATAATACTACATAATAATGTTGGCCTCATTTCTAAGGTTCCGAAGACATAGCGTCCAAAATCCCTGAAAATCGACGTTTTCGATTACCCCACTGTCGTATGACAGTCGTATAAACATTAAGTGTTAATTTGCATGGCACGTAACTGTCGTTTATTTTTTCACTGCTTTCCCCCTCTTCAGAGAACCCCTGCGAATATCCGCATAAATCTTATATTGCCAGAAACTAGAGTCATTGGCCTACATTTCCGCTGCTGATAGTTTGGGTCTATCTTCTCTTCACAGAACCCCTACGAATATCCGCATAAATCTTATATTGCCAGAAACTAGAGTCATTGGCCTACATTTCCGCTGCTGATAGTTTGGGTCTAACTTCATTCAATTTTTTGTGGTGCACTTCCAAAGACGCATCTTTTCTGTAACAGAGTGCATATTGGCCATTCAAGGTCATCCTAGGTCGTTGATTTTGGCACCAATCGAAAGGGCGTATGCGACTTCCTATTAATGATTTTCAGTAACTTTGGTCCTATCTTGCACCGTTTCTGAGGTACGGCGACTTATTCGTTGAAAATTGCGAATTTTTCCTACCCCACTCTCATTTAACGCCCTCGCACGGGGTGAACACTTTCGAATTTCTGGATGAATTTTTTACACCGAAAACTAGAGTCCTTGGGCTATCCGTCAGTGAAGATTTCGTGATCCTAGCTCGCGTCGTTTTCACTCAGTGCCAGCGTGTGACGGACGGACAGATGGACGGACGGCATCCCGATCGTAGCTAGTGCAGGGCTTGCATAGCAGAGCTATGCTGACGCCCTGTAAAAATGTCCCACCGAACAAAGTGCAATTTCTCGATAACTAAACCAACAGAGATTTTTCTACCAAAATTTCAGGCTTCAAACGGTAACTTAGGAGAACTGTGAGTGGGAAAGTTTAGATAAATTTAAATATTTACTTTTAAATATTCCATGCTTTTTGCCATACTATTTCTTTCAAAATTTTTACAGAGATTTTTTTTTGCAAACACCCAAAATAATTATGACATCGTACATTCCAGACAAGGCTAAAGTAAACGCTAAACGTTAAGCTGATACTCTGTTACCAAGACTTATTGAAGAATGCAATCTTTTCTATCGTTTGGTTTCATTTACTAGCAGGTCGATGCATCTGCGTCTGCGAACATGGCAAAGTTGGCTCAACTCAAGACTGAACAGAATTGCTACAAACTGCAGTGAATTTATTGGCAAAAATGAACGGCCATCAAACTCGCCAGACGTTAACCCTCTTGATTATCCCGTCTGGAGAGTTATGATTGAACACTACTATTCATCCCAAGTCAAAAAAATACTGACGGACCGAAGAAAGTTTGCAGTTAATATGGGACCAGCTGCCACAGGACTAAATCAGCAAGGCCATTCTGAGCTTCACAGAAAAGACTGAGCTAGTATAGAAGCCGAGATGGACATTTCAAACGTTGAACGCTGAACATTAAAAGTGACTGTCCATTTTTCGGTGTAATTTTGAAATATGGAATAGAATATTGTAAAAGCTGCAATTTTTGAAGTAATGAAAATATTTCGGTGAATTTTCAAGAACTGTTGAAAAATTCTTCACTTGCAAAGCCTGAAAGTTTGTCAGAAAATTGTCTATCAGCTCTCAAGAAATAGCATTTTGTCCAATGGGACATTTTTATTGAGCTACCCAGTACATGCTCCATTAAGCGAAGTTAAAAACTGTCTATTTGGGAGGTATGAGTGACAAACACCATTCAATGCTGCTGTGACAGTTTTCTGTGATTTTGGTAGCAATTACAAGTGCTTGGTCTTATTTACCTACCGAAAGATGGGTGAAAAGGTAACGAATGAGGGAATTACATGTATAATGTCACATATATGCAAGTTTTCAATGCATGGTTTGTTAAACCACTAGTTGTGTACCATGACATACAGAAACAATTACTGTTCTCAGATAAAGGATTAGTATCAGCTCAACAACAGGAACATAACTTTGATAAGCACACTATTTTGTTCTATGAACAAATTGAATTCACTAAACGTTTTATAATACACAAAGCAATCCATTAAAACACTAGGCCTATACAATCCAAATTTGACTTAATAACTGTTAAAATAGGAAACATCATTTTAATTACCTCATCAACCAGAACTTTTGGAGCTGGTACCTGAGCAGTTTCAACAATGGTACCTGTGAAATCTGTCAATACAATAACACCACTTGAATGAACTGACAAATGTAAAAACTATGAAACAACCAAAACTTAAAGTGGCTAGAATTCTCTAAACTTATAATGGGCATTCTGCATCCGGAGCAAAGCTATTCAAGGACGTGAAGTTAAGCGAGTTAGCGAACTGCACTGAAATAAACATTAGAGTAATGACAGTCTGCCAATTAACTTACTGTACCAGCACCACAAACAGCTTAACTACAAACTGGTACCATTAATTTTGTAAAAGTGTACAAATTATAATGCGCGATACAATGTATAGGCCTATACTAAAATGTTGAACTCAACTGTCACTCTACAGCATATTGCAATGGGGCGACCGAAATTGCAGGACTGGATAATGACGGACCAATGAAAATGCAAGGGTGGACATTGCAGGACTGGACATTGTCGGACCGGTTTGGCAGGGCTGGACATTACAGGACTGAGGACTGGACAATGACGGACGACTGACTCAGTCGTCCGTCATTGTCGACTGACTGACTGTGGCGTATTTGGCTTGTTATAAATGTTATAGGTAAGTAGGCAAACAAAATAAAAAGCAATCATTTAATTCGCATTACCAGCGACAAAAAAACACCGTAAAGGCAAAGATTAAGTAATATTCTGTAAACCTAATTAATTACATAGTCCAACAGCCGCATAAAGAGATTGTCACTGTATTGCACAACGACTGTAGGCCTAGGTACATCCAAAAATACTTCAAATCAGCAATCAAGTAATTAATTATGCTCCGTAAACGTTAATTCAACACTTTTTTCGACTCTAGTTCCTGTCGGCTGCGTTTTAACAGGCCTACCGTAACCATGTATGCGTTTCAGAGGTGCGTTGCTCTGTCGGGGCCGCCGGTCTAATCTACTTCTGGGCAAAGACCGAGGATCAAAAGCTGAGCATGTTTCCTAGTTCTGACTCACACACCCGTCCGCTTCCGCTAATGTTCAGTCCTACAATGTCCACCCCTGCAAAACCGGTCCGTCATTGTCCAGTCCTGCAATTTCAGCGTCCCCATTGCAATGCACGGCAACTCTAATTGACTTCGTGAAAATTAATGCGTGTAAAATACAAGAAAGCATGCTGGCGACGAGTTCGGCTACAAGTGCCGACATGACATGTGGCCGTCCTCCGTCCAGTTGCCGAGCGGCCGAGCGTCTTAGGCGCCGACAGTAAATTAGGCCTAACAATGGCGAAGGCCTTGTTTGCAGTCGGCGCCTGCAGCGCTTGATCCGCCAGCGCTTCTGCCTGTAAGTAAACATGACGCCAGATATGGGAGGTTTTCACGACCTATGATCTTGACCTTTGACCTTTTCAACCGAAAATTGGCATTCCACTTATTCGTGTCGTGCTGAACATCAGTGCCAATTTTGACTTTTCTGTGTTTCTTTGTTTTTGAGTTATGAGCCCATACGGGACAGACAGACGGACAGACAGAGAGATGGATTGACGGGAAAGAGAAGTAATGGGACCTACAGGACGGCCGCATTAATATATTAGTTATACTGATAATCTTATTTCCAGTAATTTTCTTCCAGTGATTGTGATGCCAAGTAGAATTACTGATAGAAGTGGTACAATAATTGACATTTATATATTACTCTGACGGTACCTGTAAACAGAGTAACAGTACTGTGAAGACTGGTAATATCTGGTGTGACATTTCAGATCATTTACCCAACTACATATTTATAATGAATAACAAAGACAACCAAGAAAAAACTAAAAAAGATCCGTTACCATTAATTCGGTTGTATGCTGCAAACAATATGCAAAAATTCAAAAATAAAGTACATGCATGGTTCCACAGTTATCTTTCTGACAGAAAGCAGACAACTCTATACTGTGATAATTATTCTAAGTTTAAAACCATTAGGCCTACCTGTGGGGTCCTACAGGGTTCTGTGTTAGGACCATTGTTATTTTTAATATTTTTTTGATATTCAATATGCAACTACTGATGCCAAGATGATACAAACTTGCAGGTTTTTTTTGATGTAAACAGCGACCTCACCCCTGATCCACCCGAATTTTTGGGATGTTCTTCTTGGACTAGATCGCCACGTTGTGGCTCCAAGGAGCGAAGACCCTAAGCTAATTACTTATGTAATTACTTTCAAAGTAATCCAACCTATATGACCATGGTACCTCAACATCACGGAGGGACGACCGGATGGATGGACAGACGGGCGACTTACGACAGCAATACTGCGCTTTGCACTACATGCGTCGCGCGGTAAAAACTGTTACAAATCAAACCTACTGGACACTGTTCAATTCCATTTGCAATAATGTATTATACACAGAATCTGGTAAACTGGTGGCTTGATCTTGCATCCAGAATGTCCTCTATCATACCAACTTGGCAACTACGGCAACGAAAAGCAAAAGAACAAGGTAGGAGCTAAGTAAGCGTTTTGGAATAGTGTCGTCCCCTTATTCCGAAGGTCCGCTATTATGAAAATTAGTGTTAGGGTTACAGATGGGGTGACATTTAGAGTTTGTGAGCACTACACTATGCTAGCGGACCTTCGGAACAGCGGACCGGAAGTCCGGAATCTTCGTAAAAGAGGAAATGAAAAGTAGTCCATAAAGAAAAAACGCTTACAACTCTAAGTTAAGTCTGTTAGGGTGAAATTCACGTACACTAGAAGCCTAACTGAAAATCATAAGTCATGTTTTCTTCGTATCAGCTTACACACACAAACGCGCTACTAGCCTATATTACCAACTAACCGAAAGTTTACTTCCTCAAGCTATTCGTTCGGCGGGCCGTACAAATAAGCCAGAGGCTATTAGTACGGCAGGTCACTATAGATGGCGCAAATTCATCCGTTTTGTCACACCCGTTTTAAACTGTGCAAGAAGTTAATAAGTTAAAAAAATCCGGTGGAGACATGGGGTTCGGGTTAAGCGAGGCGACCGCTAAATCTATTTTCGTGAAATTCACGTACACTAGAAGCCTAGTTTCGCTATTTTCCGTGAAGGGATACCGTTCACTTTATAGGGTTAGGGTCAGTTTTTGTTAAACTCCATTGTACTGAACGTTTTCACGGCAAATAGCGAGTCGGTGTGATAACTTTACGTGAATTTTCACGGAAAATAACACTTAACCGAGGCGACTGCATTATAGTGAACGATTTTAGCTGAATAAGCGTGTACAATACAATAACGATTTTCCACTGCCACCGATTTTAGCGAAAAATGACCCTAACCCTATAAACTAACCCTAACCCTAACCCTACTTTACTCGCCGTACGAATAGATATGCATCTATTCGCACGGCGCGCCGTACGAACAGACACTTTGAAACATGTAGCAATGCATAGTTAACAGTTTTCGTTCACACGGTTTCGTTCATCTTCAATGAAATGCCGATGTGCAGTATTCCTCGAGTTGCTCAATTCATAGACGCCATCTTCCAGCGAGTTTTCTACTCGAATACTATGCAACTCGAACGACGCCATTTTCTTTCCAGACGTTTGTCAACACAGAATAGATATCATTTCAATGGCGTCATAGCTTTGGCGGCGCAGGGATAGAGATGCCGCTATCAAGTAATTTGGGAACCGAGTATTTGTTCGAGTAACTTATCGAGTTTTCGAGTACTCGTCAATTCTGACGTTGTCTAATGCAGTCATGTAACTACATGGGTTGGGGCCTAGTGGTTTCTAACAAAAGTGAGACAGCTCAAGGGCTTCGAAATGCGATGTATTGGCTACGCAACAAAATAAGTGACAACTCACAGTGTCACTGTTTCGGTTTATACCAGGGTTTATACTATATGCTATAGTTTAGGCCTGCAGTTCTGTCGAGCGGATTTTCTGCTTCTTATGTCCATGGCTGACGGTATGTAGGCCTATGTGTAGTAGGGTTTCGACTTCCGGTCCTCTTTATTCAACCCCGGGGTTCGGGGTTTTGTGACACCAACCCCGGGGACCCCGGAGTCGGGGTCGGGGTTTGCTTACCGGCAAAATGGATCGACAACCATCGGATTTCAGTGGTTAACTGGTTATGTACAGAGTGACTATCTGTTTTTGTAACGTGTAAATGAGTTGCTGACTTGTGTAAGGTTGGGGGTAGGGTTACACATTCAGAATAATGGTCTTCTAACAGTATAGATGCTGCCCCCTGGTGATTGATATTGTAAAAGAACTGCTTCTTTCTGCTGTTGTTGCCATTCCCTTTCCAAGTAATTGTTTTTCCCCA
>Ga0209679_1001280_pt1 | contig 10578 bp, 11 predicted proteins | sample WorMetHEROISLAND_4_FD_187408 | JGI IMG/M metagenome (GOLD analysis project Ga0209679, IMG submission 187408) | Marine gutless worms symbiont microbial communities from Max Planck institute for Marine Microbiology, Germany - Olavius sp. 2 HERON... ...
TTTCGATTTTTAGACGTCGGGCATCGACAGTAACTGAGAACACGTTAATTAAGCCGAAGTGTGCTAGTGTGCGGCAGTCGACGGATTCGCTACACCGTGGTACGCACAACGTGACAAAAAAAAGTCGCGGCGGCGCCGTGCTCTGAAACCGCTTGAGCTAAAAAGGTCAAAAAATGCACGGAGACGTGTTTTTTGGCACACTACTATGCCTGTAAATTTGGTTGAAATCGATTAAGAAATGACGGAGATATTCGTGAAAAACCGCTATAATGGGCAACGTGGTGTTCGCAATGTATCGGTAGGCCGATACAACAATACTTCTGGATGAGTATCTGTATTTATTTTTACTTGAATATCAGCAGAAAACAATAAACTTATCAGGCTTATTAAAAGTGCACTCAAATAAATACTAGATTAGACTACAAGCTTTTATCAGTTACTATTGCTGCACATTTTGTGCTTTGTCGGTCAGATTTTAAATTTCAGTCTGACAGCTGAATTGGTCTATCAGTCATTTTACATAGCACCAATTGTTGCACACGACTCAAACCAGGTGACTGCAGAATGTAACTGAACTGACAGCAATTGCAGTATATAAATTACAAGCCTAATTTCTTACTGCAAATTACAGTTATTAAAATTTCACTACATTACTTGGTAGAGGTACCATTTTTGAATTATGACAGTTCAGTCTGGCTAATGCCAGATGACAGAACTTTCAAATCACAGGTAAGGTCTGTATTGTCATCACAGGTGAGATCTGTATTGTCATCCTCAGCTACATATAATGTATCATCGCGTTCGCAACTGACTTCGTCTGCTGCAGGTTCAACAACTATTTGCCGAGCATCACTCTGAGACAGTTGTGGCAAATCTTTTGCGTCACATTGCAGTAACAGCTCACCGTTCTCTGAAACAAGGACAAGGTGACCAGCTGTAGCACCATCTAAGCCCTGCACAATCACAGAGGACGAAGGGTCGAGTAAATCTGGATGAATCATGTATCGCGGCTGTGGCTCAGTGCTGCCGTCTGTAGACTCGACATATTGCTGATTGGCACTGAGTGCGTTGTCTGTCTCTGCATCAACAGTAAAAGGCTGGTCGGGCTTTAAGTAACGGTTCATACCGATGCTTCTCTTGGTTCGCAAGCGACGTCGCATCGGCGGTATCAGCGAACGGCAGTTAATCTCTGTTGTCTTATTCACTTCGGCTGGCTTTATGTAATACAGACCTGTATGTAAACCCAGGCAGTCTGCCAACTCTTGGCTGTCAAGCTGTACGAAACACATCATCAACTACTGGTCATACTACTGTCATTACAAATATGCATTTTGCAGCAGTGAAGCAAATGACATATACAAATCAATGATCCATTAACCCTTTAGAGGTTATAGATATATATGAACTGATCTGTCAACAACTTCTACTTAAGCTGTAATTTTCAGTAAAGAATATAATAATAATAATAATTAGAGCTGTCAAGCGATTAATTATTTTAACTGCGTTAATCGCGCGATTATTTTAATCATGCTTTAAGAGTTAATTAACATGTCAATTCTACAGGTATAGTTTATGTTGTAGGTTGCCATCAGCGAATGACTGCACGTCTTGCTGTGCATGACTCATCTACAAGATGCGACCACTGTCGAACTTTGCGACCACTGTCGAACTTGCCATCAAACAATGATGCACAACTGACAAATTAACTGACATTTGTTGTTAATAACTGAATATTATTCGATCGTCAAATAACAGCAGTTCAGTTGCATATTGGAACTAATGCTTCATAGAATTTATGTATGTGCATTAATTATTTAATGGCGTTAATTTTTTAATCGCAATTAATTCTTTAACACGTTAATTAACACGTTAGTTAGTTTCGACAGCTCTAATAATATTAATAATAACAATAACTACCATAATGTGCTTGGAAGTGTCACTTTCTTCAGCATCTAAACTAGCCATAGCGGGAGTCAGCATGCTGTGGCTCACGGCTTTTACTTTTGTGTGCAGTTCGCTGAATTCTGTTAAAATCTCGGCCACTTTTGCCTGCTCTGCATTTGCACGACCGCGACCGAGCTTCAGCATCATGAACTCCCACAGTGTTAAAGATCTTGCCACATGAGAAAGCATGTCACTTGATAACTCCTCTTTGTCGTTTTGTGTCTGATACACACACAATTGCTATGAAAGCAACAAATGGTATGCAAAACAACTGGTATGCAAAACAAGTGACACACCTCTGCTGGTTTGCTAATGTCAATATGTACTTAATTACTCTGTACTGAAGAGCTGCAGTATGCAGTAACTTACAATAGATACAAACAAATACCACTGCTAATTAGCATTAGTAACTTTAAAGGCATCATCTGAACAATGACATTACAAACAGAAAAACATGCTTCACAGTTCAGTTATATAAAGAATTTTGCAAAGTAGATTTGTGCACGAGTATACTTAATTACATCTGGTAATGTTACTTCTTCAGGTTAAGTATTGCAACACAATAACGATCACAATGACAATGTTACACGGTAATTAGTTTTAAACTGTCAAAATTTTGTAATTTTATGAATAATACACCAGTGGCAATATTCAACAGGATCACCTGCTTCGGGCTTTCATCCGATCTGTTTTCGTCCACATTACCGCTCTCGGTCCCACCTGACTCCGATCCAGCAGCTACTGTTTCCTTCTTTACACGAAAGCGAACACCAGGTGTCTCTGGCAGAGAAGAAATCAACTGTTCATCTAGAGGAAGATCATTCAGTAGGATAAACGTTTTCTCTGGAGTCACAGGACTGCTCCAGCCAAATGACATCAAAGTGCTGATACAGCTCAGTGACGCCAGTGACTCATCCGGACAATCCAACGCATATGCCTTAGACTGCGTACACCTCAAATCTCTGCCATATCCTGAAATTAACAGCATAATTACTAAACTTTTCTCATCCATATTGTGTGCCATCACAACCACAACAACATGAACGTCAACCAACTTAGAACTAACAATGGACCATAACCTTCTGTCATAACAACCAAACACCCACCATACAGTGTTTAACTTACTAATTTTTACCACGTGATGCACATAGTGCAAAGTGCAGTACTGCTATCTTAAGTAGTCCATCCATCCATGACGTTGATGTACGGTGGTCGTAGAGGTTGGGTTAGTTCAAAAGTAATTACTCGAGTAATTAGCTTAGGGTCTCGCTCTTTGGAGCCCCAACATCTGCAATCTAGTACAAGTGGAACACCACCAAAAATTGGGTGGAATGTGGGCGAGTTGCCATTTTCAGCAGAAAACCTGCAATATCTTTGAAACAGGGCCAAAATCAATGACCTTGAAAGCCAAGAAGATAGACCTACATTATCAGTGGCAAAGATGTAGCCCAATGACTCTAGTTTCTGGCAATATAAGGTTTATACGGATATTTACGGGGGTTCCCTGTGGAATGGGCATCAAATGACAGCGGGGTAATTGAAAATATATTTTCAGTCCTTTTGGATGCTACATCTTCGGAACCTTAGGAAATAAAGCCAACATTGCTACACAGTATTATTATTTAGTCCCTTGTTGCCTTTCCACTGACCCCAAAATATGTGACCCTGAATAACCCCGAATGGCCATTTTACGTGAATTTCTGGTTTTTTTTGACAAGCTAAACTTCAAGATTTAGTTATTTACTTACATGGAGAGTGTCATGATGATATCTATAAATGAGAATGAGTGGACATCTATGCGTGCCGGTCAACTTGTCAATGTCATCGTCGGTCAACTCGTCATAGCAAAAAAGCTCTGAGCGATTGTACGTTTTTGGTGTAGCATATAAATTTGAGTTTGAGCATTTTGTCGACATGTTGTTTACTGTTTCAAACAAACTGTTATTTCTAGCAGACAGCATAATATTTCCTGGAGATGTGAGTAACAATTACATAGGCACTTTATGTGGAGAAGCACTAACACATTATCACATTATAATGATAACCATCATGATGATAACTTAGAAGTTGTGGTATTGTCATACTCCCCATGTCAAAGACAACATTATTGTAATTATGCCCTCATTGGCTTTTCACTGACCCCAGTAACACTGATCAGTTTGCACATTTTGCGGACGAACAGCATTGCTTTTATTATGTCACATACATTGCTGTCTTTATATTATCAAGTTAAGTTAATGCGGTTCAGCGGATGCAGGATTACTGCTTCGATGGCACATACAATTAAACAAATAAAATATTACATACTTAAGATTAACTGCTGTTTCAAATTGACTGCGGAACGGAGTCAGGAGCTTTGCTGTCACCTGCACAGGTTTCTTGTACTAAGTGCTGATGACTATTATCTAATAACAACAAACTCAAACCTAGTTTTTTCCGACTGCTCGGTGCAAGACCCATGTTCTTAGCTTTTGCCGTATTTTGTCGTACCAATGGATCAGCACATGGCCGACCAAATGCCACATTCGTTGCATGCCTTGAAGTCCGTGCATGATTTCGCAGATCACTGTTGTGAGCTCGCAGTAAAATTCGACAGTAACGACAACGTGCACGTGTGACATCGCCTTCGACTGGCATTATCCAGCCTTCACATAGCAATAACAGAATGTCATCAACTGTCTCTCAAAACTAAGGGCCCACTATGTTTTTGCTTTGAACATGTCAATGGATTTTCGTAATTTTTGGCAGATGCACATCACAGATAATTTTTAAAAGAAGGTATATAAATAACCCACGTAACACATTTTGTGTAACTGTATCACCTTGTAAAATCTTGATCGCAATTTTAGTAATTTTTCACAGCTAAAAAATGTCACTGTTTTCTATTGCCGGTATCTTTGTCAACTTTTTATTGATATTTCTGAAATAATCATACCTGACAATTATTGCTTACAAGCTTTTTCTTGCAAATGTCGGGAACCACTTTAAAGTTAGGCCTAATGCCATGGAAGCAGATGATGCATCGATGTAACAACGTGCAATGGCTCATTGTGCATGGCATGTACGTAAGATGTTAGCAGTGTTGATTTGCGAGACATCATAATTAATTGGTCCAGACCTATTGCCATCTAACAGGATGACATGCTGCACATCTGCTGTAACTGTTGTGTTATTTCACTTATTTGAGTAAAAAAATCTAAAATTAAGTCTTTATACTTACTATGTACTAATATAGGCACAAACATGACCAAAGTTGTGATCACAATATTACAAGGTAGTGCAGTTACGCAAACTGTGCAAGGTGGGTTAGCCATATCGTGCTTGGTTACAAATTTCTTGTAGTATAAGTCCACTGAAAAATTACGAAAATCGGTTAACACATTTCAAAGTTATACGCGAAGACAAAGCGGGCCTTTTTGAGAGTGTAATAACATTTAACAAAACAACAAAATGTCATTGAAAAACTGTCGCAAAACACAGAACTCATCATCATCAATTTCTCCAACCAGCTGACGATAATACATCAGCCCAGTCCATTCCACTTACAATTGGGTCAATAAATTTAATATCAGAGGACAGCTAATTTATTACATGATTTTATTAAAGCTACAACCTACAGAAACAACTTTACTGAATGCACAAACGGTGCACTTTGTTTGCAAGTTTTTCTATAACACAAACTACACAACTGCAAATGACAGTACAATGGCAGTAAGCTACACTAACAAAAAAGTGTCATAATGATATCATAACTCTCAGGGCATCAGCATAAATTATAGTACTACCACATAAAATTAGACCACCGTGAAAGTCAGTCAGAAGTAGCCAATGCAGCGATACAAGGTAAAATTCAAGTGAAAAACCATGACAGTTTATGAGATACAACATGCTGGCTTTATACATTACATCTGTCACACAAACCTTGGAAAAGTGGATCGTGCTCCCACTGTTTCCTGTACCGTTTACGATACTTTGCCCATGCATTCTTACTCACGACATAACAGCTCGAAATTTTTTGCTGCACCCACACAAACAGTAATAAATGCTATTTTAAAAGAGAGTGGGCTATCAATAGGAAAACAAATTTATAAAACAGTAATATTGAAAAGTTAATAATAACAATGCATTTTGAGCCTTAAAGATGTGCATAATGTAATATACTGGAAAAATTTTATAGATCACAACATATACGACATCATGTGTCTTAAAAATTACAATCCCCCAATGTGCATTTTTAAGTGGTCTATGATCAGCTGCCTTTTCAATATTAGAGAGGTGATAGGGGTAAACTGTACAGTAAGTTAATACAACCTCAAAAACAATATGAAGAACTTTTCATTATCACAGCACAGTCACAGTCTGTCACAAAAATCTCAACAGTATTAGACTAACTGTAACACTGACATCATTACGCCACGCATAATACAGGCAAAAACACAAACATTTATTTACAGATCACACAGACATGCACACTTACATCACCATTCTTTTGCTGAGAGCTTCTTTCATCTTCATCTATTATACATGCACACAGTTAAAATGATAATAATGAACTTAGAAATAGAGCAAATATTCTTAATTACATTAATTATACTCAGAACTGTCTGCTAGATAACCATTTTAAACTACAATTGCTCATTAAAGATCTTCATAAAATACCAGCAAAGAACCCGAGGCCATCAAGTCATAAAAACCTAACAGTTACTCATGTACATGTATGCTGGATGATGAACAGAAAGTTGTCAAAGATAACCTGAACCACTTTTCACCTCAGATAAATTTCGAGACTGGCCTGCTGTGGCATGCTGACATAATACTGTATAGTACAAATAATATGACAAACTTACTCTTAGCACTGGTGAAAAACAATGGTGGCTCTCCACCACCAAGCTTTGCCCACTTCGCATGCCTTGTATGTTTCATACTCTCGTGGTGATGGCGTAGATCGGAGTAATGTGCACGCAAAATGCACGAACAGTACTTGCATGCAGCTTTGTATCTGTCTCCAGCCACCGGCGCCAACCAATCTACATTTGCACACAATTCTCTGTCTTTCATCAAAGCTACAATACTTGTCTATGATATGCCCACCAAAATGTTTGTTGATAACGGCCATCAAAAAGCCACAAAAACAATAAGCTTCAGACATAAATGACCAATATACTTTAGTCTCAGTATGGTACATCTCTTCTTTCAGACTACACTATACAGCTTCTACAGACAGACCCTCCTAGTCCCAGTTCTCTATGATTCCTGAGTCCTGACTTACTACCTGAGCTGCAGGTTTGACACCCACATACAGCAAACTTAGTCAACGAAGCAAGCATCCAGGCATCCCTACTCAAGACTATTAGGCTAGCTCTGAAATCACTGTGGCCTACCAAGTCCATATCAGAATTCAGGCCCAGGCACAAGGCCCCAGCTGTACAATTTTGTCTTTAATCAGAATAAAGACCCTAGCATTTAACCTCCAATATTTTCAAATGTAATCAATGGTCACAGATGACAGGACGCTGCTGCTGCTGCTCTACCACTACTACTGCTACTACTACTACTACTACTACTACTACCATCACTGCTACTACTACCAGTACTACTGCTACTGCCACTGCTCTACTACTACTACTACTGCTGGTTTTTTTTGTTTAACTGTCTCACATTTCTGGAGTTCTCCTGGTGAAGCTGGGAACCCGAGGCAGAACCTCTTGGCAGCAGGTTTCTTACAGGTCATATTACTTTGCTGTCAAACAATCAACAGTGTCAGAATACTGAAGAACATTCAAAGCACCGGTTATTACAGAGGACACTGTCAAACACTACTGCTTTGAAAATAACTTCAAAGCAGTGGCACAAATAATCTTGAGACAAATTCCTAACCAGACTTAATTTGAATGCCATGACAATAACCATTCACGCTCAACTCACATTAAGGGCAAGCTACCAGGACAGACGTACGTGTTATAACTATAAAACATGTCAACTTACTCCAACTTTGAGTTTACATAAAATAATGACACTATTCACTCAAAGGTAACTGTTCAATTTGTTATATCAATCAACCTTTTAGCATAGGATCTGATTCCCACTCCCGTCGGTAGACCTTTTTGTAATGCTTCCAGGTCATTCCTCGAGAATTCTTTCGCTACAAAACAAACCAGAAAGCGGCTATAAGCACAATACATAATTTCGAACTTACTCACACTCACGATAATAGGAATTTTATTGACCGTATGCTCTTTTATCCATATCATATTTGCTAACGTGTTATTTTATGTTTATACTATTGCCATCATCTATGTTTTTCTCTTATTGTTAATTGATGCATTCTGTCATCTTTTCAATAAAGCTTTTATGTATGTATGTATGTAACAGAGGATGATGGGTCAAGTAAAGCTGGACCTGGATAATCATATATCATGGCTCACGACTGCTGTCTGCAAACTATTCAGCTTAACTTTCCGTTTTCAAAGCAGGCCCTTTTTTGAGAAACAAATCAAATACATATTATTATTATTATTGCCTGTTGAAGAAGGCGGTTATGTTTTCAGGAATGTCTGTTTGTCTGTCCAGTAGATTACTCAAAAAGTTCTGAACGGATTTTGGTGAAATTTTTTGGAGGGGTGGGGCGTGGCACAAAGACCAAGTAATTAGACTCAGCAGCAATCCAGATCACAATACGGATACAAGAATGACTTGAAGAATATATACAGCAGATTGCATTAAGTCAGTTCAATTCGCCAGGTGGCAGCACAAGTTATACACGCTATTAAGTCACATTTGGCAGGTGGCAGCACTAGTCGGCAGAGGTTTGTGCTGTCCCAGTGCTTCTAGTTACATTATTCATTTTTTGAAACTAATCAAAATTAATCCATAAATTCAGACATTGTTTTCATTCATTTCGTAGACCGAAAATCTTACTTACAGCTGTACTTTAAATGTTTAAAGATCCCGAAAAGACGAGACATTTAATCATTCAGATAGCTCAGAAAGATAAACCACAATAATTATACAAGTTTTACATCTCATTTCTCATAAATGGTTCTTGAAAGTATCATTCACCACTTAAGTTTTGTTACCGTACATTACCAATATATTAAAAGTATCACAGCCAACTGCCAACCTTTTTAAGTCCACCAGTCTTGTTGTCTGTAACTGAGTCTGCAGTGAATGACACTGTAGTCGGATCAGCAAAAAGATGCTGAACATCAGTAGCCTCATCAGCAAGCACATGACCATCGTCTTCATAGTCAACGCCAGCTATCAGCTGGCGTTGACTACCTTCTGTGGTTGACTGCTCTGATGTCATACAACTGTCAACGTCCATTGGAAATGAAACGGTGGCTGCAGCTGCGGCATTGCACAAGTGTTTGTTGGAAAGAGAGTGTCGAAGAAGCTGCAGATACCTCGCATTCAGCACACTACTGCAGTATTTACACTTGGCTTTTAACTGATCACCATCCAGTGGCAGTATCCAGTCTGTACAAAACACAGATAAAATGGGTCACTTTATATTCCGCTGAGACCAAAGTCTAAGACTTTAGTCTAAGACCAGACCTTAATCTGAGCGGCTAAAACCAGGTCTAAGACCGTAGTTGGTTTTAGCTTTGGTCTGAGACTAAAGTCTTAAGTCGGGTTTTAGACCGAACTTGGATGGGAGCGGCAGACGATTTCCGGAGAAGATAAAGTGATTTGGTCTCAGACTTAAGTTTAAGTCCTAGGGATTAGTGATCACTACCTATCTAAGTGCATTGTGATTGGCTGGTTTAGAACCGAATTGGTGAGATTAAGTTTGGTCTAAGACTGAACTTCAGTCTTAGACTTTGGTCTCAGCCCGGAATTCGGTCTGAGACTACAGTCTAAGACCGAAACTTAGCGTCACTTTATTTTTGCATTAATTAGGTCTTAGACCGTCGTTTTAGCCTTAGACGACTAAAGTCTTAGACTTTGGTCTCAGCGGAATATAAAGTGACCCATTGTATTAGATGAACACTTGCAGCGCAGCTCAACTCTGTCACAGCAAACACAATTCTGTCATATCAACAACAGAATACACACCCATCAGCTGAGGATCAGAATTCCATTCTGGCTTAAATCCAATGTCAGCTAATTCACCTGCATTCAGTACCTGCAACATACATCCACAACTATACAGTCTACTGAACGCGGGTAACCAACAAATATTTAGACTCCTCTGTTTTGTGGTCCCTGCAACTATATTATATCTAATTATTATATCCAAATGTCTGTAAAAAGTACAAGTACTGGCACAACAATTCTGATAAGTTTACTTTTTGGGACCGGCCTAACCTGGAGTAACTTGCGTAAAATAGGTCAGTTAAACCAAAACCCGAGTGTGTTTGAGTCTGTGTGTGTCAGACGAAAAGGAATATTACATCACAAACCTAAAAACACAGAAAGAAATGCTACTAGACAACTGTAATTGTCACGGACAATTACCAGGCTTCACCATAATGGACGAACACATTATGTTATATATTGTAAATGTACAAAACTAAAGTGTATATATCATGATAACGGCAATCTGACATATCGAAAACTGCAAACAGACCGTCAATGACGGAGTAGCTCATTCCGTGATGTAGACATTACATCTAGCTGCCTGACACTTACACT
>Ga0209679_1001281_pt1 | contig 10577 bp, 8 predicted proteins | sample WorMetHEROISLAND_4_FD_187408 | JGI IMG/M metagenome (GOLD analysis project Ga0209679, IMG submission 187408) | Marine gutless worms symbiont microbial communities from Max Planck institute for Marine Microbiology, Germany - Olavius sp. 2 HERON... ...
AGTTTGGTCTCGATCGGCCCAGCCGTTTGGCCGGCCATACGGAACATAGATACAGACAGACAAACAGACAAACAAACATAACGCCTTTTATTATATAGATTAATTGGCACAGTATCCAGAGCATGACAATTCTGTAGATATTTACTGTAAATAAACGATTTGTCACACTTTTGAATTGAATAACTATGGTGTAAAGTTGTACACTTGAACATTTAAATTTCGCAAGGTAATACGGCAACATATTTGAGGTGAGGTGGCGGGAATTGTATAATAGGTTCTTCCGCAGTTCGCTGTATAGAATGCAACAGTGAAAAGATCATTAAAATTGGTTCATATTAGCAAAAGTAATCGCAAGAAGACTGCGTGGGTGGGTGTTTTGTTTTTATACGGCTTATTCTTCAGGGCGAAAAGGTTTCGTGACCACGAAACGTCCTAGGTTTTTCTACGAAATTAAACAGTACACCAACACTGCACGTCACTTTAGTGTCACATTTCCCGTTTACTGTCTGTCGTAAAGGCCAGTTTAGACTCGTTCGCGAGATCTCGCAGCATTTCTCAGAATGCACACACGGCTTAACTATCGGGTGTGCGTCCGGTTAATGCGCTTCGTGGCATTCTCATTACTAGTAGTTAATGTATACGATATCGTAACATGGCGCAATATACACGAATCTGCGCGACAGAATTAACCGCGGCCGCCGAGCCAGTAAAACTGCGAGGCAAAACGTATAGCAGAACCGCGGTTCAGAATCAACGGCGTATATAGCTTTTTTTCAAATTACGTATACCGCATCGCAGAACCGTCACGAAATTCTGACGTGCTTTTAGCTTTTAGCAGTCTTTCATTGTGTCAATAGCATTGCAATAAATTCCGTGACGACACGTAACAACAACGTCACGTGTGCCGGCAGTGGCGTATTTAGGACGAGACGGCCTGACAACTAGTCGTCTCATCATGCCGGGTACTCCGCTGCAACACAGCAGTGAACTGGGCATCGCTACCCATCCCTGAGTAGCCTGGAGTTGTCATAGCTCCTTTTAACTGGCACACGCACTTGTTTTTATCCGACATCTGCATCTGCACCGGCCCACCATCACGTGTCTACCATACCGTGCCGGAGTCTTCAATATATTGAAGTTGGCACGTATTGCGAAGAAGAAGAAGAAGAAGAAGAAGAAGAAGAAGAGCGCTAAAATTACTCGACAATTTCTACTTCCAGATAATAAACCTCTATTTTTTACAAAACACGCCGCATATTATTAATTTATTTTTTTAGTTTAAAGTAATCGAATAAAGTTTTTTGTTATTGACGGTGAAAATTTGCTACTTACTGGAAGAAAAGAGCGACATAAATAATTTTCAACGCAACAACAGAAATATATGAGTCATGACATTAAATACTTTATCTGTCACCTATAACTTTATTACGGAATTAATTGATTGCATATTTGGGTCCTTCGATGGTCTCACAATGGCACTAGCAGACATACGGCAGTTATTCCTCTGCATTAATCAACTTCCCAAATTGACGAGTACTTGAGTAGTCAAAAATAAGGCATGCAAGGAAGTACTCAAGTCCCATGATGGCGACAGCTTTATATACAACTTACTGACTGTAATGTAGAGCCGTGCAATGCTATCCAAATAATTCACTGCTCGAGTACTCAGTCAGTAGCATAACAGCACTCACTCACTAGTTTTATAAGGTACATTAATAAGCAAGTTAAGTAAAATTGTTATAAACCCCAAAGCTACATAATGCATTTACACTACAAGAAAGTGTATAATATAACGTAAAATTGTTATAAACCCCAAAGCTACATAATGCATTTACACTACAAGAAAGTGTATAATATAACATAGAGTACCATGTGCTTTTTAACATCTTAATTTCGACAGTTTCAGTTGTTCCTAAGTATTTATTATATTGATCAGGTCGTAATTTTAGCACTTTTCAGTATGCATTCTATTTAGTACTTCTTAAATTTGACTTTAATAAATATTTTCCTCAAACAATTAAAGATTCTATATCAGAACTTGACTCCAAAAATAACACTCGATCCAATAACGTACTTCGACTATCTCAAATACTCAAATATTCTGCACTGCACTATAGTAATCTGCATCTCTGGGTACTTTACAGGCATATAGTGAGGAAAGATGGCAAGACCATAGTGGGCCAGATTGTGTAACAACTAATGATCAGTTTTTGAAAGTGTTCTTTTTGTTAATTTATGCACGTGCATCTGTCACTGTGCAACCACTTAGTTAATATTCTACTAACATCTCAAAATAGGAATACCGTAAAAGTTAAGACTTCTTCACTAGTCACACATGTCTACGGCCGTTTGCTTTCTTTGCCATGTGATGAAACAATTAATTAGTATGTCACAGTCTGACACAAGAGATGTTTCTTCCACTTCAGATGAGATTAGACATTTGAACCATCATTAAGTCCAGGGCTCACTGCATAGCTCACTGCAGTCAATATCCTGAATTGCTCTACTGCACTGTTTGAAATACTTTAAAATTTGTCTACACAACAGAATGATGTCCTTTAATGTTTCTCATTAAAACAATGCACATTTTTTCAGCCTAACTGCTTCTGAAAACGCTCTGTTCCCGAATTCTACATAAGAAATTCTGACTCAAATCTACAGCAATGTCCAAAAATCACAAATAACATAAACACACTGCAATCCGAGCATTTTTAATAGCATGAAGCATCTTGGTTATGTGACACCTCTCCCAAAGCTGAAGCAAGGCTTCAGACTGGATTACACACTTCAAGAAATCAGTCCTTCTGCATCAAATGGACTGTCTTCAAAAACAATGGGAAACACCACATAAATACGACCCACTACACAAATAATGGACACGATAATAAGCTGCAAATCATATAACCAGTGCTAGCTACCCTGTATAAAAATCACTTATGCTTACCACAGCAAAATAGTAACCTGTCTCACACAACAACAACAACAACAACATGATATACAGCAATTACATGTATTCCAGAACAAGCAGATGAACTGGTACCAGACTTAGTTCGGTTCAGAATGAAGAAAAGTTTATCGATCACTTGGCGGATGAGTGGGTCAAATGATACAGCAGACTTAAGACCAGAAGTACAAATGCTGGAAGTCCAAGCATTTTACTACTTCTTAATTTTCAGTTTCTTTTAATCCGACCCACTTAGCACCGAAGAAAATAGTAAAAACACATCACACAACTTCAGACAGACTAATCATCATTTTCTAGGAAATCTTGGTCACAAGTTAACATGTAAAATTTCTGGCTGGTAGCAAAGATATATCCTCATAAAATATACAAAGAAGAACGAGTGAAATCTCACTCCCTTTGATATGAGTTTGACGATAATGCCAAATTACTGACTGGAAATAAGTTCACATGCACATATAAAAACTCAACAATAATACATACAAGTTCAAACTATTCAAGAAGATCACCACCCTTACAATAAGAATCAGCGAAAACTCTAAAAAAGGACAATCACACACATTTATACTCAGTTTCTGTTTAACAACCCATTCTTCCAGAGTTACTTTTGACAATTCATGTGGCAGTACTCTTTACAGGCCGGATGCCCTTCTTATTAGGGGTGTGCGGTTGGCAAAAAATAACTTCGGTTTTGGTTTTCAATTCTGCAAAAAAACTGCAGTTTTCGGTTCAGTTTTACAAAATTAACTGCGTTTCGGGTTTTCGATTCGGTTTTTGCACTGTTTGTTGTTTAATGTGTATGCACTCTACTGAGTGCTTACCAGTTTACTGTTTTATCACCATTTTGTTTGTTACGTACTTCCGTGCTGAATTGGTCCAACTAACTGTCAGCTGAAGAGATTCAGAACTAGAAGTGCAGATATACGGCATGAAGAAAAATACTTTGACTGTTGATGCTATCATATTGGAAGATGAACTGTGAACGAGACAACGTGAAAAACCGTCCCCAAACCGCAGAAGTCGTGCTTTTGAAAACCGAACTGCGGAAACTGAGTTTTCGGTTTTTGAATTTTGAGATCAGTTTGGTTCGGTTCAGTTTTTAGAAAACTGATATCCGACATTTTCATCGGGTTCCGCACACTCCTACTTCCTGTCACCCATCAACAGTGTCAAAGAGCTGAAGGACGAAAAAGACGACGACAACCACAGTAACACAAATATACAAAACTAACCCCAACATTACCCAAGCTAAACATTAATTTAGTAATACTGCTGCAAAATAGCTTCTTTGGTCGACCACCACCTCATTGCATCATAGGTCTGCCATAGCAATAGTGGAAACCGAGATGTGAAATACAACACAAAGTCATCAGGAATGCCGCCGAGTGATGCTTGCAGCTCAGGACTGAGCTCTCGGTAATGGTGCTTCTGTAGTTACAACAAAAATTTAAAACAAGCGATTATATCCCAAAAAATGGACCACTGTCAGGGGCGTCTATCACTATCTACCACTGGCGACAAATGTGACAAATGCGACAAGGACAATTTCGGGGGGAAGTTTTATTAAAAGTTTAACATTAAGCTTTAACATACAAAAGTGTGAATTTTGTGCACGAACTTAATAACTGATAACTATTACACTTTACAATCGCGGAAATATGGCTTTGGTATTACTATGCCTATCCTTGCATACTTCCAGTTTTGCAATATTCTGACAGCTTGCGACGTTACCTGATTTACGCTTAGACTTAGATTAGACATGTGATGGATGTAAGTGTGGAATTTTCAGTATACCAAAATGCACATAATAATTGTTGTCAAATGAGTTTTTCCCCTCTCACAGTACACCAAAATCAATGCAGCTGGGGTGAGCGGCCTCTTTGTGGCAGAAGGGGAATGGAGGGGAGGGGAGGGAAGGCTAGCAGAGGGGGAAAGAAGGAAAGGGAGGGGAAAGGGGAATGGGGAAGGAAGGGAAAAGGGGGAGTTGGGGGATAGCGCCTTGGTTAATGGGGGATAGACGCCCCTGACCACTGTAGTGTTTTGTCACTATTTCCATAATCAATATGAATGATGAGGCCAAAATTTTTACAGCAGTACTGTCAACAGTGATATACATACTTGTATTTTTCATTCATAAATCATCAACATATATGCAGCAAGCTGCTAGTAAGATGCACATCCTGAAAAGTGACTAGCAATTAAACAACTGCTGCTAAATTACAATCACTGGACTGGTACGGAATGTCTATCACATATAATGTTCAAAATGTCCTCCAGCCTTGTCCACGACACTGTGAATGTTCTGAACAGCCTTTGCCACTGGCATCTGAGGAAGGTCGTTCCAGATCTTATGCAGTGTCGTTTAATGTTCTCCAATACCACAACACTTCAGTAATCCAGTGATAGTAACTCAGCATCAAAACTGCTGTTTATTTGCTGGTCACTTTTCAGATAGTGCACTTTTTCCAGCAGCCTTTCACTGATGTCTTCGTGCCAAAATTTCACTTGCAAAAATTGCCAGCACAGACGATGAAAAGATGGGAACAAGATCTTCAAACTCAAGATTCACGAACAAAAACTGGAAAATATTTGTATCAGCACTGATGGTAATGTTATAAAAATCTTGGCCACAAAATTCATAAAGAAACCAATGACAAAACACTGCTGGGCATCAATTTTGGGGGAACATGCTGTAGCATCTTGTATTTGACCCTTCCATGTGATGCTTTCATGTTGACAGCTAAACGGCACCTGGCTTGTAAGGCTTGCAACAATCTGTTCAAAAATGACTTTTGGAGAAAGCTTAACTGAAGAAACTTCAGAAAAACTGACAGATTAAGCAAAAAATCTAAAGTAGTAGTAATCATAGCATCATTTTGTAGTCAAACTTACTACAAACGCTACTGTATTCCCAACTGCTCAATTTGCCATAGACTTTTGAACATGTGCATACAAGCAAGCTGAAGCAGCATCGATTGTAAACGTGAAAGTAACTGCAAGCAGAACAGTAGTTATGATAATAATGTGATGCAATTAATGAGATTAATTGAAAAACATCATAACTGTGTTTGTTTCTTGCCTTGTTTCGGATTGCTCTCAGGAGATCTCGTACGCTGTGCGTTTTGTACGTTCTAAACCTTCTCAGATCTAAAAAAATCCAATCACACCAAAATCACAATACTATTTACTATTTCATCAGAATAATATGACAATCATATTCATTTTCTGAAGTGTACACTGTGCATACACAATGTAGTACATGCATTTCTCTATTACATACACGTTCCTGACCTATCTTTGCAGCATGGTGGCAGCATGCTGTCCCTAGCCAAGAACACTGTTATCTTTCAATGCTTCGATGCCATTGGTTGAGTGACAGGAAGGGCATCCAGCCTGTAAAAGTTCTGCCACAACAATTCCCAAGAGTTTACTTTTGGGGACTGGCCTAACCTGAAGTAACCTAACACGCAGTACATTAACTCTGGGAAAATGGACCACTTAAATGAAAACCGAATGTCTGTGTGGTACATATTAAAACACAACAGATGACTGCGATCATACAGATAACAGAGTGACTGAGCTATGGTCCAAGCTAATTACATGATGACGACAATGTAAGGTGATAATCCATTCAGATTTTACCGGGACAGTCACAAATTCTGATGACATGTCCCGGGAAAATTACAAGGTATCCCAGGATGCTGAATTGTCCTGAATTCCGAACCCTCTCCCGATTTTGTCTCGCTCTGAATGTAATGTAACATCACATGTTGACGAAGTTTATATTTATAGGCTTAATATACCTATACCAAATACCTTGTCATCAGACGTTTTCTTGGAGCTCAATCTGCACCAAATCCATTTTCGGCCAGGTCTCTGCACCGGACCCCATTGGGGGAGCTAGTTGGCTGGGGAGAGGGATACCCTCCCTATACTCCTTCCCTCGATGCCTTCATTGTCTCAAAAATCTCAGTGTCTTTGGCACCGCGAACCGTGTCCCGATTTTCTACCACAGATTTATGGTCACCTTACGACAATGACGACAAACACACTACAGTACAAGAGATGACGAGACACAACATTTAGTCACAGTACCAGCACGTAAGGCTTCAGTGATGTGCTGTGACCAATCTCTGCGTATCACCTTCAGACCATTCGACTCAAGACGAAGTACTTTGACCGACTGCTCGGCTTCTTTCTCCAACAGGTCACTCACATCCTACAGCAACACAGCCACTCAGTTATATTCTTCAATATTCTAGCGAAATTGCTTTATTTTCACACACTCAATATGACGGCATCAATAACACACTCACACATACACAAAAACATCATTTTCAGGGCGGTTCTAGCCCAAAAATGCTGGGTGGGATTGCCCCAATCAGACCCTTCATCACCGAGTCCATTTTCTCCGTTCTCCAAAACCGAAAAAAATATGAACTTCACATAGGCCTACATTTGAAATCTATCATTAGTACGGTTGCCAACTCTGTAATGGGTTAGACCCTGAGACCCATAGAAACGAGGCCCGAAGGGCCTAGAGCGGGGGTGGGGTTCTTGGGAGGAGGCAGCGAGCCCCCTCCCCATCAGCTAGGGGTTCTGGAGGAGCCCGTGGCTCTGAAAATTTGGATTTTTGAGCATTTTGGGACCTCAGAAATCATGTCAAATGGTCAGCTACTTTTGAATCTGGGGACAATAAGTGAATCTGGGGGGGCATGTGCCCCCTGCCCCAATGTAGAACCGCCCTTGATCGTTTTAAGAGTCATTTTTCATGTAAACCTGGGTAAAATGGTTGGCCTCTAGGCTTTCCTTCTCTATACTGTTCACCTGGGAAATAGCTGCTAAACAGTGCGAGTTATGAATTATCACTAACGTTTTTGAATGACTAAATACTGCTCTCTGGTTAAGATCTGATTAAAACATTATAGCAATTATTGTTTAACTGGTCAATTTTCCATGGTCACCACTGATTAACAGGGTTACCAGCAATCAGTGAAACTCAATACTGTCTACATTTACATCACGTAGTCAGCATGGACCATACCTCTCTCCACAAGATTGCAATCATCTACTGTGTTTACTTTTTTACTTACTGGCCATGTGCTCTTGGTTTTCCTCATTAAAATGAATGTAAATATTTAAAAATTAAACAAATGGGATGACTTCCAAAATGGATAATCAGACTGATTAATAAACACCGAGCCTGTCACTTATTCAAGTGAGAACACTTAACAAGCAATGGTTCCACAACAGATAAGAAACTTCTGTCACACCTCAAAAAATCGCAACTGTCTGTCACGACTCCAGAAGAATGGATGTTTAAGAACATCGCCAGCGGTTGGACGTTGTTCAGGACTGCGGGCAATCATAGCATCAACAAGTTCATGTGCCAGACACTCATCTGAATCAACAGCAAAAAAAACAACGGATAATTTAAACGATGAATAACTATAATAAATGCTGACACGGTGTACTGGTGCTGTATTAAAAAAAATTGCACATTCATGAAAAGATATTAAAAAATTCATGAAAATTTCACCGGCCCTATTCCAATGTTGTGACAATGTAAACTAAAAATGCTTTGTATCCAAGTAATGTAACATCCTGAAACATTCTAGTCTATGCAGCATTTTCCTGTATATTTCGGTTAATCAGTAATAACAGTCAGACTTGGTCACACTCATATACTACTCAAGAGTCAAGAATATCTGCACAAGAGAAAGCAAATTGGTAAAAAATCACAGTTTCATAGAATAATAACGTTTACATGGATAATGCCAAATTTCACAGAAAATGTCAACTGTGAAATCATGAACTAGTTTTTTTGGTCACTACTGACTGTACACGTTATGGTCTGAATGGAGCTTTGCATTCCTTAAGTAAATGATCTGAACTATTAAAGTAGTTTTCACTATATTATTATTACTATGACTACTCTTAATTCACTCACTCATACAAATAAGTAAATATACAGAAACAAATTTCAAGCAATAAAATGTACAGAACACTAACCATCATCTTGCAAGGCAGACAGGTTGTAGTCTCCAGCAGCAATGTTAGCCTGGTGCCGAAGAATGTCGCCAAATGGGTGAAAACCTCCTGATACGACGTAATAAATTACAAGACCCGCCGAGAAGATATCAATGGCACATGTCTGCAGCACAGCAGATGTGATATGCATCAATCCTCTCAATAACTCCACTAGCAAAGGGAAAAACCAGCCTTAATTAGTCACTATCAGAATACTAAATACTTATGTTACCAACAGTAGCAGCCTTTATTCGCCGCTGCTAACATTCACATAAACATTATCATCTGTTATTCCAAAAGCAGCAAGTCTATGCACCGATCCACAGATCCATCATCCATGCCATATACAGCAGTGCTATACAAGCAATAGCTCCAGAATATGACTTTCACACAGATCAAGGTCCGTTGCATGGGAGCGCATCCCCTTCAAGGCACTTTGAGCAGCAATAGGTCAGTTAGTATTTAATAGCATTTTAATACAAATAGGCTACATCATACTCACAAAGTAAAGACAATCAAACTATCAACTAATAAACAATAAAATAAGCACTAAAATACAAAAAAAACATCCAAACGCTCTTTTCTAGAGATAATTTCCCTGACTCACGAAAGAAGTTCTAGGGGTCTTTTCCAGCTGACTGCTGCTGCTGCTCCTACAGCTACTACTACTATTTCCAATTTTTGTTCAAGCAGTCAATTTACTCAAGTTACTCCAAGCTAGACTGGGTTCCAGAAAAGTAAACTTTGGAAAATTGTTGGTATTCAGAGTTAATATTAAAGCAAGTCAGGGAAGCTGAGGCATTCCTTAACACAATAAAGAAAACCGCTCTAAAAATTCCAAAAAAGCACCAAATGTGAAAATTTGCATGGAAGTTATAATGCTTATATAACAGCTGCAAACTAACACAAAAAATGCACACTGCTCTTACAGTTCGCTGCATGCCGTCAAGCATCTCTGGTGCTATCCATCCTTCAGTGCCAGCAACTCCTGATCGCTGAGAGAATGACAGACGTCCTGTAGCCAGCTTCTTACACAGGCCAAAGTCCGAGATCATCGCACGCACACGTCCACCTGCTGAATCAGGTGGAGATAGCAAGACGTTGTGTGGCTTTATATCTCTATGAACTATAAACACAAACATCATACACATAAGAATAGCAGTAACAGCAGCAGCAACAACAATCAACATCATCATCATCATCATCATCATCATATTTATGTATTTCTAGAGCCCTAAAATTGTGACTTCAGAGTGAGCGAGTAAGGTTTAACGGCACATCAACACAGTTTAGTTTAGGTCATTAGCGCTGAGCTTGATCTGAAAAGCAGGCACAGAGTCCCCTACAGTACAGGAGAGCTGATGCTATATAAATCTTGCCAACACTATATAAAATTTGCGTAGCTCTACTACCACGTCACCTTTCAATTCAGCTCCAGCCCCTAAGGGATAAGTGGGGTGGCAAGACCTACTTATAATTTACATCAACGCCAACATCATGGACTCAAGAGCCCACTAATGGGAAGCTGTTTTGTGTAAATCAACAGCATGCATCAATACATCAACCGACAGCATATACAGATATA
>Ga0209679_1001282_pt1 | contig 10569 bp, 3 predicted proteins | sample WorMetHEROISLAND_4_FD_187408 | JGI IMG/M metagenome (GOLD analysis project Ga0209679, IMG submission 187408) | Marine gutless worms symbiont microbial communities from Max Planck institute for Marine Microbiology, Germany - Olavius sp. 2 HERON... ...
CCCCCTCGACGCCTGCGGCGTCTCGATTCTCGGCGCCTTCGGCGCCTCGATCTCGTCCCCCCCAGATTTCAAACCGTGGATACGCCCATGCGCTAGACAACAAACTTACAACTTACTGCTTGTGCGGAAATTTGTGTGACCTATCGGCGATACCGCGCCAAATTATTAGAGGGAATCAGTATTCAATACGAAGTTAAAAATCATGTTTTAATGCACAGTGACAACATCTAAACAAATTTTTTTCGGGTAACATGCCTTCATGGTTCCTGTATCGCCCCCATACGACAACGACACGACACGATAATGCGCAATGTATGTTTAAAACTGATGGTAGCCAGCTTAGTCTACCGCAGCATGATGCGATCACAGTCGAAGTCTGCATAAAAAATAAGGGCGCTTTGGACAGCAGGCACTATAGAGGTAGGATAGATGACGTCTGCATGTGAAGAGTTCAAGAGTATGACTGTATTATATTGTCTGATGTGAAGTGGTAGGGAATTTCAGGTGCAGAGAAGAGAAAAGCTCGTGAACCAAATGATAGATTGTGTAACTAGACTATGGTATAGCTTACCGGTACTTTTAATGACCTCATGGGCAAGCAGCGTATATGTTAATTCGTAATTACCGACGGGTTTACTGTATAATAATCTGTTGTATACACAACTTTATTCACCAGAATCTACATCATTTTATCTAAAACTATTTCTAGGCTTTGTAAACATTTAAACAACATTTTCTTAATACGGGAAAATGTCGTATGACCGCATGTGCAGCAATTGTGTGCGAGACGAGAATTACTGAGCCGTGAATGTGTGGTCGCATGATGAATGCATGAATGATCTATTTGTGCATAAAGCTGCACTGTTTACATTGACGTCGCCGTAGGTATGGCCTATACCGATCATTCCACAACATCGAGCTCGCCACTAGGTCGTAAAGTTGCTTACTTACAACGACGACCACTCACATAGCAGCAGCGTTCTTCGACATCAGGAATTGTGCGTGTTTTCCGGTAATGTTTTCCCGTAAACTGCAGTTCGCCGAACTGGTATCACGACAACACAGAGATAACGAAGCTTCCGCAGGATCGTCGGCACCGACCAACAGTCAAGTCGATAAACAAACAGGCGTACACAGGGAGTTGGGGTAAAACCCCCTTTGGGGATAATTTTTTCGGAACAAAAATTACATCCAATACTATACTAAGGCATATAAAGACATGTCCATAATTATTTCTTCTGGTTACGTTTTTCGGTGAATAAAGGTTTGTATGTGTTTCATACCACATATATCGTTATGACACCGTGACAGCGTGTGACGGACAGACGGACAGACGGACATATAACCCGATCGTAGCTAATACAGGGCTCTGTTTAGCAGGCTATGTTGACGCCCTGCAAAAAGTTTGTAACATGAGAACTTTAAAATGTTTGTCGCTCGAAACAATGTGTAGCTAATTCTTCAAATGTCAGCAGTGTTGCACGATGTCCAAATTATTCAAAGAGGATCTATTCTTTTTATCGCAGTATTAACAACTAAGAAGATATTTGCGTGATAATGGGTATACGCATGTTTTCAAATCTTGTGCTAACCAAATACGTAGAAATTTATTTACCACAACAAATGTGCGCACTTTATTTACTGTGTTATGACGTAATTACGATGTAAATTAATGATAATGTGGTTTTCTATCCAAGTTAAGCTGGAGTTATAGGCGACCTAAATTTTGTAACGAAAAGTTGTATTTTAGAAAAGTTAGTATGGCGGATATGTTTGCACCCGGAAGGCGGGTCCCAAAACGCTACCTGTTGTTCTTGTTGTTATCAGTTCTTTAAAATGCCTAAGGCTTTCTTAATACGCAGCGCAGCACAACGAAACTTTTGCGTACACATACGTGCTCCTATTCCCTACAGATCTACCGTCTCAGATTTTTAAATTAATTTCTATTTAATGAGTAATTATCAAAGTTCGTTTCATGTTATCGATTTAAAAGTTGACACTGAACCTTCACTAGTATACTGCCGGCGCAGTGCATATAGCGCAGCGGCTTGCTGCAGCACGATGCGCGGTGGAGCGTAGTGATGAATATTTATGCACAGGCGGCAGGCGGGGGATATACCGTAATCGTAACAGTAGAGTAAGTAAGCAAGCGGGCGCCTTCCGAGTCCATAGTACCTTTCGTATTTGTTTGTACAAGGCCTATATCCATTTGGGTCTAGATCACGCCATTCGCTGAGCTGTATATATCATCTGACAAACTGCATGTTCCACAGAACCCGTCAATTTCGTTTATTTCCATTCAGTTTCAAGGGAACCGTTAGCCACTCATTACGCGTCGATACAATGTCAGCTCATAGCCGTTTATGCTCCTATCGAATTGATGAAACTGGTCGACGTCGCATCTGCGTCCAGTAAGCAGGAAAATTAACAAATAAAACATAGACGGACATGGGTTGAGGCCAGTTCACAGCAATCGCCAACACAGTTATGAATGTTTATATAAAACTATACGCATAAAACCTCACGGCGATCTTGACAGCTCTGGGCTTCAGAAAACCGTGCAGCCGTTAATCGTATACCCTGGGCGGTGGTGGCTGTCTGGCGTCGACGTAATAACGACGTCGGCTGCTTGAACAACATCCGGCGCTTTCCTGGAACCGCTCGTCGCTATATTATTGATGAATTCCAAGATGCGACATCGTCAGCTGGCGGCGGTAATCTGGCATGCCGCTTCATCACGCTCGTGGACTCGAATGCACCTTCGGCTTCGTATCCAGGAAATGACGAACTGTAAGCCGATAGGATGCCGACACGTGTAATTGAGTCAAGTGTCACTGTCGCAGAGAAACCGCGCGATGTTCTCGCGCAGTGAGTGAGTGAGTAGTTTCTTAACGGCATAGCGGCACATGAAAGGCTATTTTGTGCCATAAATTGCGTAAATGAGATACAGTAGTTAAAAAGGAGTAAAATCAAGGTTATTAAGCTACGATAAAAAGCAAATAACGACCACTAAAGTTAAATATAATAACAACGAAAGATAAAAAGAATGAAAAAAGAAACAGCGCCATTTACCTAGAATAAAACGAGAACAACAAACATTATAGTAAATGGTAGAAGAATTTCTTTCGTGAAATCAATAATGTAGCGATTCTCAGTATTTTCAAATAAGTCTTTGAGAGATGAGACAGAGAAATATCTTTGTCGAAGATGTTCCCAACAACGTTCGTCGTTGTGGGTGGCGTTTCGAATGAACAAAATTGACTTTATACACTTTGCTTGTTTTCTTCTTGTTTTCTGTTTTGACTTGAAATTACACTTGAAACAGACATTGAGCGTTACAGAAACTTTTCACCTTTACGTACGTCTGTCAGTGAATGGTTTCAATATGCTAATTTTAATTTTGTATTTTATTTAATTATCATTAGGTTTATTTGTGTAGACCTACGTTTATCTTTCTTTGTCTATCTGATTTTCTTTTGTCACTGTCTTGGTACTTGTGCCGACATATTTAAGTAATAAATCCGTAATAAATAATGACGAGTACTGAACCTGAAAAACGTCTTAATGAAACTAAAGCTCAGTAGTACCCATCAACAGAACAGTAGAGTCAAATGATAGAATGTGTAGCCTATATGCGACTTCCTAACCTGCAGCAATCATATTACTGTCATGCATCGATTCCGAATCTGTTGTGTACAGTTGTGATTTATTTTTTGTTCTTTTGTACTTTTGTACGTTTCTGTGTTCATCTGTCTGTCTATGTATCTTTGCAGCATTTTCATTTAATAATTTTATTCAATTCAATTCCCTTGTGTGTTTAGTAATGCTACCACTGTTGTTTGCGATGAATAAAGATGACTATGTGTCACCATTTCGTAAGAGTTAGCTTTCGTGACAGCAAATGATCTTTAACAGTTCCAGACTCATTTTGAGAGAGCACTGCACTTGCATGCTTCGCTTTTGTCGGTAATTTTCATTTCAGTTATTACACGAAACTGCCATAAACGCCATGACAGACATGTTGTTATTGTTATTGTTGTTTTTGTTGTTGATGACGATGATGATGATGATGATGATTATGATGATGACAGGAGATCTGCTGCCTGCGAGACAAGAAGCGATGCGTCGAAGACAAAATGGAGGTCTGTCAAGTCAACTCTCATCTACAGTTATCATCTTCGGTTATGTTGTCGTAGCGGTCTGTGTGTCCGTGCGCAAAAATGTCTCTAAAAGTTAGCGAAATTTTGGAGAGGTGGGGCGTGGCCTCAGGAACAATCAGGTTTTGTTGGCGATTCGGATCCCCTTTCCCTATTTGCTTCAATTTTTTACCGCCGTAATGTATTTACAATGGCACAGCAATAGCTTAAATAACAAGCATGAAAGGTACGACTATTGGACCCGAAAGGCGTTCGCTTGCTTACTTACTCTCCTATGTCATTAGGTAAGCCTGTGCCTAAATATTCATCACTACGCTCCTCCAATTGGGTGCAGCGTCACGCATGGAGCTGCAACCTCGATCATTGGCTGCAGCAGGCCTCTGCGACGTTAATGAAGGTCCAGAGTCAAGTTTTAAATCGATCACATGAAACGAACTTTGCTAATTACTCATAATATTACAAACTAATTTAAAAATCTGATACGGTAGATCTGTGGTGAATGTCGTCAACACGAATGTGTATGCAAAGTTTCGTTGCGCTGCGCTGCGTATTAAGAAAGCCTTAGGGATTTTCAGAGAACCGTTTCCAAGAAGAAGAACAACGAGAGTAGCGTTTTGGGACCCGCTTTCCGGGTCCAAAAATCTTTGCACACGCTTCACTGTCTATACGCAGCATTTGCGTTCAGCGTTTGGGTGCTGTCGGTTGTATGCGCCAGGATGGACATCCGATCTATAAACAGAATCCCTGAAAGGCTTAACGGCGCTACAGAAATTAGATTATTCATGCCGAGACGGCGTGAGTGTAAGGGTGTGGCTGTGTATGTCAGCAGTCAGCACGATGAAACAAAAACCACTGGACTTGTCATCACCAAACTTGGCAGATAGTTAGTACATGACAAGTCCTGGTCACCCATTTCATGAGGTCAAAAGGTCAAATGTCAAGGTCGGCATGAGTTTGCACTCTTCTGAGTGCCAGTCCTGTTATTTCGGGAAACCCGTGGAAAACCGTAACCGAGTAATGTGTACGGTGATGCTAGCGTTGTCAAGTATGTAGGCTACAGCAGCGATATCTGTCTCCGCCAAGTGAACGGAGTGAATGGCGGAGATACTGTTTTCGTTCGATGTGTGTCTGTCTGTCTGTCTGTGTGTGCGTCTCTGCGCAGCGGATCAGTCAATCAGACCAGTTTAAAACGGTTAAAGCTATACGGACTTCAAATTTGACGTGCATGTTTTCAGGGACAGTCCGGACATGACCCCTTAAAAATTTATCGAAAAGGGGGCGTCTGTAAAAATTCAGTTGGCGGAGATATGCACTCTCACGAGCGCCTTCTAGGTTTGTGCTGTCCTAGCGCTTCTAGTTGTCATTTAATTTGCGAACACGAGTAATTATATTAAGTAAGTAAGCAAGTAAATGCTTTATATAGCGCCAAAGTCTAAAGCGATTATTAGTGTTACAGTTTTCACCATCGTTAACGACTTATCGCCGGTATGTTCTGCAGTCGATGTGTCGATGCCTTGAGTCGATCAAGTGTCAGGTGTGTCAGCTGACGAAAGCGAACGAGTGTGCCAAGCGACAGCGCGACGAGCTGTGTCGTTGTAATCAATCGTACAAGTGTCGAGTCCGCGAACTCGAGAAGGAGCTCAACCGCGTCAACTCCGTCATCGACTGTCTCCGCGAAAAGGTTCATCTGCTCACCATCAGAACCGCGACGCTAACGTCGATATAGAGCAGGGTTCCGAAAAACCCGGGTTATTTAAAAAAGCCCAACCCACTGGGTTTTAGGGGTTTTATTAGGTTTTGGGTTTTATTGGGTTTTTGGATTTTTTACGTGAACGAACAGTTGGGAAGCTTGTTGGTTGATTTCGCTCAGCAGCTAAGCTTTTATTTAGATTCACCAGTACTTTAGATTATCTGAAAATTCGCAAATTCATTACTTACTGGTCGTTAGAAGCTGTAAACAGAAAGAAAGTCTATAATTATTACTGGCATGACAAACTGAAATTAAATTAAGTTTGGTGCGGGTTTTTTGTTGGTTTTTCAAAGGGTTTTACCCCCAAAACCCCGGTGGGTATTTTTTGCGTATTACCTGGGTGTCTGAACCCTGATATACAGGGTGGTCCAAACGACTAAGCCACCGTTTTAGTGCAATTCAGTGCAGTGCCATGGATTCCAAACCCGACAGAAAGACGGTCTAAGAGAATGGAAAGGTCAATGGTATCGAAGGCTGCAGAGAGGTCGAGGAGACAGAGACAGGTGACTTATTGGCAACCGATGGCATTGATAAGATGATCTTGAAGAGAAAGAAGTACAGTTTCAGTAGAATGAAGTTTGCGGTAAGCAGACTAGAGGTTATATGTTCGTATAGCAGTCTGTGTGTCTACGTGTGCGTCTGTGATGAGATTATCGCAAAAATGTTATGGACGGATGTTGGTGATTTCTTCTTGAAAAACGGGGCGTGATCCAAGAGTCAATAGATCAGATTTTGTTGACGATCCGGGTCACGATCAGGGGCGGTTCTACGTTGGGGCGGGGGCCACCAGATTCACTTGTTGCCCCCTTCTCCCAGATTCAAAAGCTATCTGACCGTTCTGACGTGATTTCTGATGTTCGAAAATGCTCCAAAATCTATTACTATTGCGACTACCACTATCACCACTATACTATCACTGCTAACGTTATTATTATCGGCGATCCGATGTCCGATCCGATCGCCGAGTATTGTAACGATCTTATGTGAGTATAATGTGACGTGAACCACGCACCACTTCTGCCACTTTCCTTGGATCGATTTCCGCCAAACGTTCCACGAACACGTGTCCGGGTGGTGGCTCGCGACACGTGGTTTCATATTCTAGAAAAGTTTCCATTAAGGGATCGAATTTGCCGAAAAACCGTCTTTTTAGGGTACCCTACTTGTGATCAGGCTACGGGTCACGGGAAACGTTCTGCGACGCCTACACTCTTTCCATCCCCTAGTGGACATCCCACAGATGTGCCTTTCCTGGGTGACTTTTGCTGAGGGATGTACTGTTTTCCAGCTATCCACCTCCGAAAGTTTCCCTTTGCCACAATATCAGCAATGAGCACACCTGGATGGCGACGCAGTAGCGACACCTGGCGAGAGGCGGGACACTACTCAATAGGCCTATATTTTTTTCAAACATCACTCGCTAGGTGGCGCTACCGTCTCGGATCGCCGATATGCAGTGCACATTTTCTTTGTCATAAGTATGCGTTAATGAATGGTTTCGTTGCAGCTCAGCCGACTGTCACAGGCTTGCTGATTGATGACGTCATTCAGTGCCAGGTGCCCGTGACGTCATCAACAAGCTGCTTCACTGTCTCGCTGGCGGTTAACTGCACTCTGGCTGGTCACGTGACGCGGCACAGTGTAACATACCACCGTATTGGCGTCTTCGCTACGTAGCTGACACTGCTGTAAAAAAAATTCGGCCCACTGATCTATGCAGTAATTTCGACGAACTAGAACGGATGGCAGGCGTAACATTTCGGCGAACTAACTTCAGAAAAAAAAACATTAACAGCAAAATGTAACGACAAGACGGAAAATGTAACGTGAAACCGATGCAAATTGTCGATCAAAATGAATCTTTCTCGTTGAAATCCGCTTCGTCACTCATGCTATAGGTGCTGGCGTCTGCGATATATTGCAGTCATAGGCGTATGGGAGCTCAGTCAACTATGGGGGGCAAGACATTTTTGTCCGAAAATATACGCACGAAAAATTAACAAAATGCCCGAATTTTACATGATATATGCCCGAATAAATTAATAAAATGTCCGAATTTTACATGATTTTTGCCCGAAAAATATTTTCCCGAATTTTTTTTTCGGGGGGGGGGCTCCCCCGTCTCCTACACCTATGATTGCAGTGAAAATAGCTTTGGCTGGTGTTTACGTAAAATATCACATCACACAGAGGTTAAGTGCAGTTAAGTTAATATCAAATTAAATACCAACTTTCCTGTTTTCGAACTCATCGCTTCAGGCCAAACTGACCATAATGATAATTTCGAACTGCAGGCGAATCACGTGAAGTAATATGTTACATTATATAGCGCATTCAAACTGCTCAGCCGTCGGATCTTTCGTCGCTTCACGCTATCACTAACGAACATTCGGTGTAAGTGTTCGAGCTAAAAACTGCAAGATTATAAATATTATACTCATCTTTGCACATATAAACTATACAAAGGGAAATCGAGAAAATATCAACAAAAATTAACCAGTGGTCACGCAATGCTTGCTAGCTGTCGATTTATGTGTTACGGTTTGTGAGAAATTGTGTACAAAAATGTTTGTGTGTGTTTTGTTGAATATGTGAGTGTTATTATTCGCAAAAACAACAGTAACTAGAAAAAGCTGCACAGGGCAAGTGTTGCCCAGTGCGAAGTATCGGCCTACGCGCCTAGTTGTAGACGCTGCGTTGCGACGTATTGGAAAGACCAGACACGGCGGTCACAAAATTGCAAATATCTCCCTTAATTGTCAACGGATTTAAAAACGGATTTCACCAATGGATTCAGCGTATTTTCTGGTCGTAGTGGAGGCTGAAATTTTTTTTCCGAAATTTTTTTCTGTTTTCAAAATTTGGATGCACTTTATCGCCCTGTAGCGGGTAAACCGTTTGTGCTGGAGGATTTGTGCTTGGGCATGGACACTTCTGTGGCATCTGCCGTAACTGCTGAAACCATTTTTGAAATTATAAAATGTAGGCTATTTCTGATGTCGATATGCCCGCACACGGGCGCATGGGGTCAAAATCCGAAATTTTCAGTTTTTTTTCAATTCTGGCTACGCCCACGATAGAAAGATTTCGATTTTTAGACTTCGGGCATCGAGAGTAACTGAAAACACGTTAATTAAGCCAAATTATGCTAGTGTGAGGCAGTCGAGGGATTCGCTACACCGTTACAGGGACAACATGACAAAAAAAGTCGCGGCGGCGCCGTGCTCTGAAACCGCTTGAGCTGAGAAGCTCAAAAAATTCACGGAGACGTGTTTTGTGGCACACTACTATATGCCTGTAAATTTGGTTTAAATCGATTAAGAATTGACGGAGATATTCGGCAAAAACCGCTATAATGGACAAGTTGGTAATTGCAATGTATCGCCTTAGGCCGATACAACTACACGCAAATTCGTTGCGAAAACTTTAGAAAGTGCTTCTTTACACATTCATACATTCTTATTGCCAAATATTTTATAAATAAAATACATCGGCAAAATATAGTACGTTATAATACACGTTTTAGAAATAAAAAAATACTTAGCAAAAAGTTCTTACTTCTATATATAGTCCCAACCACTCTATATGCATGCGTTATAGGCCTAGATTATAAAGTGTAGGCCTATCGTAAAGTCATTTTTAAATAATTAATAATTTACCTCTCAGACGGGGACAAATGTGAACATGGCAGACTGGACAAGCAACAATGATAGTGATAAACCGCTCTAAAAACCCCGGACATGCAAACTGTTAACCGACAACAAACGACGAATACTAATTATATCGACGTTTTAAACTAAGCTGTAGGCCTATCATGCCTTGTCGCTATGTTCCTGAGGCTGCTGGCTAGGAATGGATAGGCAGCTTCTAACAGCTGGCCATAGCCACAGCGCTTAATTGTTATATAGAGTGGTCCAAAAAGTAAACCACTGAGTTTTTATCGTAACTACATCAAAGAATGACCGATTCTCAAAATTCTTTCACTGGCATAGTCAGCAGAAAATTGCAATGCAGTGATCGTTAAAGATCCCACCACACCTTAAACGCTTCTCTACACTATACCTTGTGAAATATTAACGTCAATGTTTTAATAGGCCTACTAAATTTTACAAGGTAGTGTAGCAAAACTTTTGAGGAGTAGTGGGATCTTTGATAGTCACTTTATTGAAAATTTATTGCTGGGTGGGTCTGTGAAACAATTTGAAAATCGGACAATAAATAACGTATGAAATTATATGAAGTTAAGAAGTTCTGATATTTGGTGGCTTATTTTTTGTGGACACCCGGTTTGTGGGTGCATATACAGTTGGCAAACTGTCAGAAAAATATAAAGAAGAAAGCCGTAGTGCATAATAATGGCCTTCAAGGTCATCCAAGGTCGTTGATTTTGACACCAATCGAAAGCGTATACGCGACTTCCTATTGGTCATCAATACTAACCTTGCCCCGTTTCAGAGATATTGCAGGTTTTCTGTTCAAAACAGCGACCCCACCCTATTCCACCCGAATTTTGGTGGTATTCCCTTAGGGGCCGTGCACAAATTATATAACGCTAAAAATGGCCATTTTTGACCACCCCTCCCCCATATAACGTTATATAACAGAACTGCCTACCCCCACCCCTGAATTATATAACACTTCGCCAACCCCCACCCCCACCCC
>Ga0209679_1001283_pt1 | contig 10566 bp, 8 predicted proteins | sample WorMetHEROISLAND_4_FD_187408 | JGI IMG/M metagenome (GOLD analysis project Ga0209679, IMG submission 187408) | Marine gutless worms symbiont microbial communities from Max Planck institute for Marine Microbiology, Germany - Olavius sp. 2 HERON... ...
TCCCCAAATACTCTACATTCCGTGGACAGTAGGCGTTGTTGTACTAACTGACAACACTTCAAAGTACAAAGAATTTACTGTAATCTGTAACACGAAAACACATTACATTAGGCTATTAATGATGAAAATATCACCACAAATGATATCAACGTCATTCACGCACATCATGTCGTTCATGTCATAATACTTATAACTATCATAAAAATAAGCTTACAACAACCAGATTTTATTGGTTTGTAAACGGTAAAAATAAAAAGGAGGCCAAAAAACCTTAAATTAGATATAAATGTAGCAAAAAATGGGCAATTCCACAGTTTCCGCGGCAAGCAGCAAATTCCGTGGCATGGCATGAAAATCCTCGTGCCACGGAATACTGCTCGCCCTGACTACGACTACCATATCATCTCAGACAGCACGGACATTACACGTCAAATCAACCACTGCTATCCACCACACCATCTCACACTGCCATCATAGTTTTTTCTGCTGTAGCATTCATAAGCTGCTTTAGTCTTGCTAATGTTGTGATATAGTGCATTACTAGTGCTACACTGGGTGAGGTCAAGTTCGCTTAGCGGAATGACCTCACCCAGTGTTTCCTATCAATAACGTCTCTAAGCCTGAAGCCAATTATTTGGCCATCATCAGATTTATAACCCGTAAAAGACACCAATGCAGCAATCCCATCAGTTATGCTCTTTAAAAAGTGAGCCAGACAATAATGACAACTGTGTTGTATAATCAGAACTGCAGTAGTAAGGAATCAAAACAGCAGCTACAGAGTTCTAAACGATAAACTAATATTACAGAAATGCACCGAGAACAAACGTACTGTTTCCAGGCAGAGTCGATCTGTTTTTTTGCCATGTCAATAAACTTATCAACCTGCTCCTAACGGCACAAACACAACACAACTGCAGCACTGCAGAACAGAGACCATGTGTGCACAAGCAGTAACTGTGTCTGCAGGCATGCCATGCCATGTCACATGATTTTCAAATATTTGGCCGTAATGTTGACATTCTGCGCACCTGAGGTCATATGTGACTACAGCCATTACACAGACATTATAGAACAATTCAGTAAATTCTGAACATAAAATTGTGGATTTGTGCAATCCAGCGACCCCGATTCGCTGTCTTGCAGTGGCTGCATTCATGACATGTTCATTTAAATCTCTGACGCTGTTTACTAGAGCACACAATTACTAGCATACCTGTATACCTGTATGCCTGCCATCATTAATCACTGCAAAACAGAAACACTATTTTAAACCGCAGAAACACATTGACTAGATCCTCAGAATGCCATAACGATGTGCTCTGGCTGGTTGTCTGATTAAGCTGACAGGCTCAGAACACCACTAGCTGTAACAGTAAGTAATACTAAAAGTAGAGCTGTCGAACGATTAATTTTTGTAATCGCGTTAATCGCGCGATTAATTATTTTAATCGTGCATTAACGCGTTAATTAATGCGTCAATTCGACAGGTCCAGTTTATGTTGTAGGTTGCCTTCAGCGAACGACTGCACATCTTGCTGTTCACGACTCATCTACAAGATGCGACCACTGTCGAATTTGTCATCAAACAATAATGCACAACTGACAAATTAAAATAAATGAATATAATTCGATCGTCAAACAACCGCAGTTCAATTGCATATTGGAACTCCTGCTTCATAAGTTCATAGAATTTACGCATGTGCGTTAATTTTTTTAACGGCGTTAATTTTTTTAATCGCGATTAATTCTTTAACGCGTTATCGCGTTAATTAACGCATTAATTCGACAGCTCTAATTAAAAGTGCTTCAATGGAGCTATATCACAGTTTTTAAATGCAGACTGTCAACAATTCTATTGTAGAGATATCAGAAGCTTCAAATCATGTCACTCAATGCTGGACTGGATCAACTCCCAGGTCTCTTAACTCACTGCAGCTTTATGTAAACAGGACAAGATATTAGAATATAACATGTCACCGGGAACAAACGGACTGTATTTAGAATAAGACATCTGACCGCTAGTGTGTTGAATGCGTTAAAATACTTACTCAGTCGATACATTCTGTGACACTACATCAGATACTGGGGCATACCTGAGTTCCCCAATCATCCTACATCTTATGAAAATAATACATACTGAGCCAAAAATTTACACACCTTAAATAAATCACACTCCTCATCTTTTCACCAACTCCGTACGTGTAAGCTAAAAGAACGACATATTCACATATTTCGCAATAACAGGTGCTAGAGGATAGACAATAGTGCTACCTTCATCAAGGAGCTGCCAAACTAGAGTGACAGAGCTGTGGTTTCAATACGAATGGTTGCTGTTTTAGGGACTTGTAATGACATACAGGGTGGCTCAAAAAATGTCCCAACATTTCGTCCAGTGGGACATTTTTGTGAGCCACCTGGTACATCAATGAAGAAGATTTTCAGCAGAGTTGAGAAAGACAGCAAGCTACATGCTGAGAAGAAGTCTACAGACCTTGTTGAGTTCATACAACTTGGGCACGGCAAACAGCGTAATATGAGCTGCACACAACAACAGCACCCACTGATGTAGTTCAGAAATAAACCGAAACAGCCACGATACGTTTTTCTTTAACTAGACAGATGCACAGTGTTAAGTTTGTAATCGACTCATCAACCAATCAGTTGCGGCACATTTATATAGCGCCGTGTGTCATGAGCGAATCAGAGGCAAATAATGGCAGAGACCAGACCGAGTGTTTACTGTAGGTATGTCAAACAGTTCAGTTTTAAAGCATGCTTGAAAGCGCTGAGAAGCGCAGCAGATCTAGTTATATGACAGTGAGTTCCAAGCTTTCGGCATCAATGCCATCATCTAAAGCCTATATCACAATTGTGATTCGACTATAATACAAATGGTACCACAACGCATTCGACTATGATGAGTGATCAAAATTATGATATGCGTTCGATTTGACTGCGATACGGCTACGATACGACTATGGCGAAAAACTAGACATGTTCATTTTTTACTTGCGTCAATTGGAAGCAGGCGCGCACGATATGCCATAGTCAGATTGTAGTTGTATCATAGTCAAATTGCAATTATAATCACGGCATAAAAGTAACAGCAATTTGTCACGTTAATTATTCTACTTACTATGATATCATCCAAGTTGAAGGGACAGCAATAATAAACAACTCAGCACAGAAATACAATGAAACAAATAAACCTGCAACCATATACAGCGATACATACCTAGGATGACAAGTGTCATGCCGTTGAACCAAGTGCCAATGTACGTCAACACCCAGAGCAGCAGAGCAAACTGTACAGAGAACAGACAGACACACAGATACAGACACACATACACAGACACTCAGATCCACAGACACACAGGTACAGACCTGCTTCTGTCATTAATGTGTGTGAATCAGACATTAATGCTACAACAACGGACATGATACAGGCTAGGAATGCAAAGGCTAAGAGCAATCAAGTTGTAATTCTTTCACATACATGTGCATGTATGTATGTAGAAGCACTACAGACTGCGGCACAGGCAGATGTCTCCATGACACACACAAACACTATAACTGACTGACAATAAACACTTCAACACATAGATGGCCGTTAAACACACATATCTCCGCTATCCTGATGATGTTGACGACGACAAAAATGATAATGAATGCGATTCTGCTCAAATTTTTATTGCGAGATTTGTGGAACATTTTTATTTATATTAACGATACATGTTACCTATGAGATCTATATGCTCAGTACCTATCCAGTCCAGTGTCAACCGTAGCTTGGAGTGCTTTATGCCATTCTATGCAGACAGCACAAATGTCTCATAGCATACAACTGACCTTGAGCGTGTCGACCATGTCTTCAACTAGAAACAGTCGTCGGACTTCACTAATGGAGCACTGCAGGTGAGTGGACAGCTGGTCAGCGAACTTGTGGACATCATCCGACGGCAGAGATATGTCCATCTCCAAGTAACGTCTGACAGCAGCAGACACCCACACAGTAAGTAAGTAAGTAAAAAGAACAATCAAAGTGTCCAAAAATGACGACAGTCACTGCACAGGCAATACAAAAGTTGCGGTAACGAGTCAAGGAAAGGAACGCCTGAAGAGAAAAAGCCTACAGGCGTCCTCGGAAAACAAACATAGAGGGTGCAGACGTGACGTGTTGAGACAGACTGTTCCAAGTAAGAGCAGCGGCAACAGGAAAGGCCCGATTGCCGACAGTGGACAGCCGTGTATGACAGACAGTCAGCGATGATGAGGAGGTGGAACAGTATATGCTGTTCACCACTCATCGCGAGACATATTCACTATACAAGCCTTCCCTGCAAGACTTCATGCACATACTATGCAGTGGGATGAACACCCCTACTCAACGACTAATGGACTCTTCAAGATTTATCACAGCCTGGTCGGGCAGTACAAACACACACAGTTTTTGTTTAACCAGCACATTTTTATGGAATTATTCCAGGCCAGGTTATTCCAAGTTAGGCCGGTCCGCAAAAGTAAACTCTTGGGAGTTGCTGTGGAAATATTTCACATGCCAGATGCCCTTCCTGTCGCCCAACCAACAGCATCAAAGCACTGAAGGATGGTGCAGGAAGTCCATGTGCAATGCAGTTTTGCCGAATCCACCAAATTCGGCCAATTTTCATCCGGAGACAGATTTGCCAAAAATGGTGAGATGTATGACCTGCCAGAGCAGAGCCAAAATCTGGTGCATCCGTGGATATGGGTGGCTTGGTGGCGTAAAGGTTAGGGCATCAGACTTGCGATCACGCGGTCGTGGGTTCGATTCCTGGTCGGGCCACTATCAAGCTACCTAGGTCAACCCTTCCATCACTCCGGGGTAGGTAAATCGAGTACCGTTCTGGTTGCCTGGGGTTATGGATGAGCACGTTCACTTGTGCCGGGTGGCACGTAACACTATGATCCCATATGACAAGTAAGTAAGTAAGTAAGTAAATGATTTATAAAGCGCCAAAGTCTGAATGAACAGAATCACAGCGCGACAGAATCAGTGACGCCCGTAGCTCTGACATGGATTCCCATGAAGAGCTATATGCGGCTTTTTTATACAATGGAATCTGATCGGCAGTACTCACTGGAAGGGATGTCCTTCACCAGTCTTTCGCAGAGACGACAGAGTACTCCGGTAAATTCGGTAGCTGACGGTGATGGTGAGTGTGACGAGCGACAGATACGCCACGACACTGAGCACTGAGAAGAGAGCCAGCGACAACAGCAGTACGAGCATACTGCCAAACACCACGGCCGTCTTCTTTGTATCACGCCAGTAGATCAGATCCAACACTGCACCACACCACACACACTCACTAATGACGTCCGGCATCCTCACTGCCTACCATCTGATTCTGGCAGCAGCTGATTCACAGCCAACATTAAGACAATCACACGACGATCTTACAACAACTGGTTACTTTATAATTCACAAAACATTTATGGTACATAAGACATCTGTATAAGACAAAATCTTACGATCGGCTTTCAGATCTCTTAAGACAGTGGTTCTCAACCTTTTTTGGCCCGTGGCCCCCTGACGAGCCACTCACCCTCCCGTGGCCCCCCTGTCCTGCAATGAATAACGAAGTTAGATTTTATTTAACATTTGATTTGTAAGAGCAAAAAAGAACCAACATAACCTCGCAGTAAATCAATGTCATAACCAGATTTAATATAAACTCGCAGTAAAAGTCAAGAACTGCGAATAGAGTCACCATCAGTGCGAAACTTGCTCTTGGCCTCTTCTGACGAGGCCCATTATATTCGGTTCGGTCTTGGACACAGCAAGACGAATGTCACTGCGAACATCGAGACGATTTCTGGATTTAGTTTTGATGGTCACCAGATCGGAAAACCCAGATTCGCAAAGACAGGTCGTGGCAAACTGAACCAACGTCATGGAGGCCTTGTTGCTGAGGACTGATTGCTATAGAGAAGTGCGCTTGGGAATCAAACTCAAGCCTTGCTCGTGGCCCCCACGGTTGAGAAACGCTGTCTTAAGACATTATACAGCCATAGCAGGAGCTGATTTACACAGAATCTTAGGATAAACTTAGGAAGAACTAAATAAATAAAAACAAATATAAATTTCATTTGTGACAAATTCAGTCAGCAAAATCACCAAACCAAACATTGGCAGCCACTGGCAACGGCAAGAAGCAGACCACTGGCATGGGTTGGAATAAAACAGCATAGAGAGCCATCATTGGTCAGTGGCTTGCCAATCTCACGTTTCTATTTATGTATCTGTTTTCTGATTAGCTACTGAAAACCTTAACAAAAAATACTTAAGACGATCTGATCATATTGTCAGCTGACAGACAGGTGGAACCGCGTGAGAAGATTGTAAATTGGAAAGCTGGAATGGAAGTACAAGGCCTGAGGATAAATACTGGAAAAACAACAGCAATGAATCACCCCCAGAGGCTGCTGATTGCTGAAGGTATATTTGTCACAAGACAGGTACCCTATCTGTCTGTAACAGCTAGGATGTGTAACTGACAATTGAAGACTGGGCTGATGTGACAGACCGCTGCAACAAGTCAAGTCCCTGGCTAGGTGTAAAACAGAACTATGTGCGCCGGTCAGCACCTCATTCTACTCAATGCTTCACCTGGCCCAGGTGCATACAGCATTAAGTAGCAGCAGCAGACAGGAGCCGGCGGCGGCTCTGCGTCTATTTATAGCACTAGCTGCAGCAGCACGTTCAGACAGGAAACAGCAGCAGCAGCAGCAGGCGGCTAAGTAGAATGCAACAATACAATGAATGAGTGATTGTGTCACCTTGTGATTACTCTACACGCCGCCATAACTAGCACAGAACAGAGCTGGGTGGGCGTGGCAGACTGTGCCAACATAGTGAACCAAAAGTAGTCTAAATGCATTCTAATGTAATTCAATCTTTTCAGAGAATCTGTGCTGTGCAAATTAACCAAATGGCAAATGTGCTAAATGGCAGAAGGCAGCATCTAAACTGGTTGGCCTGCTTTCTGACTGTCTGTGAATACTGCAGCTTGCTATACAGGCAATACTGATGACTGTACAAGTCACGTGATAAGTAAGACAACTTGCATATCATCACGCAAGTCAAGCAAATTCTCAAGGCATATCTGTTCAACTAAGGCTGTGGCACGTGTCAATTTTTCTGTTCTTTTGGAACCATGTAGAAATATGCTTAATAATAATAATAATCATAATTATAATAATAAAAGAATAATAAAATTTCCAAACATTACTGCCAGTAACTAGTCATAACTAAGGCCCACAGTTTTCCACGGGCAACAGAATTTCAAGCCAAGCCGCCAAATATGCCTTTGCCACAGAATTTTCATGTTTCTAACGCACAGAGACTAGGGAGGGTTTACAGCTCAATGCAAGTAGCCTCTGTGGATATCGAGTGCTCCCTTTCGAAGTATGGTTCAGTCCTGTGACCCATCTATGCTATATTCCACAGTCTGTCAAAGCCTAATCTTCTGGTTTTGATAGCTAATCAGTCACGTGATTTGAGACAGCTCAGTTTACTCACATCAGATAAGTTACAATGTTACAGAGTAACAGTTTAGTTTAAGTTTTGTGTCATTTTTATTAACACTTTGCTGGCCTGGTTAAAATGCTTATATACAGTGTGAGTCAAAAAAATATCCCCCCCCCTGAGATTTTCTGGCATTTTTTCCCAAACGGTTGGGAGTTTTTTGTCCAAATTTTACATGCCTGTTATGTGTTCCTATCTACGCTAGACTACCAATTTTTATTTAATCATCTGCAACTTTGACGAAGTTATGCCATATTAAGCGCGACCACCCAGTTCACGTTTCGGCCGATGGTGGACATTTTGAGCATATGATGGTGGTCACGCTTAATATGGCATAACTTCGTGAAAGTTGCAGGTAATTGAATAAAAATTTGTAGTCTAACGTAGATAGGAACGGACAATAGGCGTGTAAAATTTGGACCAAAAATTCCCAACCGTTTGGGGAAAAATGTCAGAAAATCTCAGGGGGGGGATTTTTTTTGACTCACACTGTACATGACAAACAATTCTATAATTCCATATGCATCAGACTTTATCATTTTTGCGATTTCATCATACTTTTTTTGTAAAAATCACTATTTTATTTTTTTGCTTAGTACCGGTAGTAACTTAGTGCAAAGCCAACCATCAGTTAACTGAACAGCAGACAGCTCAGTTTACTCATAAACACGAGGCCAAGGTGAGCCGCAAAATTTAACAATTTTTTCTGCGGTGAGCTGCAGAATTTCTCGAACTGGCCCATGGAAATTGGCAACACTTTTCGCACAAAACTGTGGGCCTTAGTCATAACAGCAGAAAAGCGATTAGTAAACTACACCCAGCAACTACATCTCACACATCTACAGATTCAGATACAGAGTGTCAAGTTAGGCAACAGACGGGACAATCATTCAACCACAGCCAACTGTGACGGCAGCATCACGCGCGAGTGGGTAGAGTTTAACGCCCCACCCAACACACAATAGGTCATTTCGGAGGCGGAGGCATCATGCAACAATGCATTTAATACCATATTATTATTATTGTATATCAACAATAAACACTGACATACCTCTTGGATCGACGGTTTTCATCCACGAACAACCTGTATAACACACACATATCTGTATCAGTGAACATGGTGAACAGAATGCAGCAAGTATGTGATATACTGGATACAAACTTGCACAAACTGCTCACCAAAGGCAGAATGCTCCCAACATTAACAATCCAATTATGACAACACTCTACGACTTCGATGGTCATGACTATATTGGGTTCGAAAAAGATACATCATTTTGTCGCTGTTTCTTTCATCACTACTACTTGCAGCTTTTGATTAACTGGCCTATGACACAGGCTGGTCCCCAGAAGGAAACTTCTGGAAATTGTTGGAGCTATGTGTTGCTACAATTAAAGATTTTTAATGGTCTGTTGGTTTTGGTTTGGTTTTTGTAGGAACAAGTATGAAAGGTACTACTGGACCCGGAAGGCGCCCACTTGCTTACTTACTCTCCTATGTCATTATGGTAAGCCCCGTCTGTGCATAAATATTCATCACTACACTCCACCAATTGGGTGCAGTGTCACGCATCCAGCTGCAACCTCACTGGCTGCAGCAAGCCTCTGCAGTGTTAGTGAAGGGTTCAATTTCAAGTTTTAAATAAACAACATGAAACAATCTTTGCTAATTACTCATTAATTACAAATTAATTTAAAAATCTGAGATGGTAGATCTGTAGGGAATATGAGCACGAATGTGTATGCAAAGTTTCATTGAGCTCTGCCGCGTATTAAGAAAGCCTTAGGGATTTTTTAGAGAACTGATAACAACAACAACAAGAACAACAAGAGTATTTTTAGGACCCGTCTTCTGCGTCCAAAAACTGCAGTGTCGGTTTGGTTTCAGTCTTTTTGTGTGAAGTCCACTGATGAATGGACTGATCTGACTGTCAGAAGAACCCTACTGACTGAGTCATTGTCAAGTTGGAATTATGTAATGGTAAAAAAGTGACCTGTGCAGTTCTATATCTTGAACTGTTAGGTCACCCTTACACAGTTGTTATAAACTGAACAGTTATTTACATAAATATCAGTGGTCAGTTTGAGGCGGAAGTGCGGAACTTGTGGAAATAACGTTCCCGTTGTTAAAAAACTGCCATAACACACGGGAACAGTGTTTCCATTATTAAAATGCCCAGACTCAGGAGGATTAAAATTAAAATTTGAGACAGCTCTGCATGAAAAATGCCGTTAGTGCACCGGATAACATTTCAAATTCTCACAAATTTTCAAGGGATTATATCCTAAAAGCCCCTTTGCGGGAGCACACTATCCCGACCTACAGCTATGCATGCATTTCACACCATCCGCCTGATTGCCAGAATTCCCATTGTTCCTACCCTAAGAAATGACCACTGATAATTGTCTGATATGATTAAACAGTGATGACAATGAAATGCTGACAAATAAGATTCCAATCATTACAAGTTCACACTGCACAATGCTGTCAGCAGTAATCTGCAGTAAACAATAAAAGAAATTCAGCTTATGCATAGGCATATGCAGGGGATTTGGGGGTGGGTTCAAACCCCCACTGAGGATAAACATTATTTTTCAGAACAAACAGACTTGCATCCGCCGTACAATGTAAAGATAACTGTAGTAAAACACATCGCTATTTACGCTGAATAATAACAATGTCACTGTCAATGAAGACATCATGAAAACAGATGATTGGCATTCAACGTGACAACCAACAAACTTGAGTTCTTGACATATTCTTTGGGACTGGGGACTTATTTAAGCTATTTTGCTCGTTGTGTGGGTGTGCCGCATATGTAGTTAGTAATGCTAAAATTGTTTACGCACTGATAACAGAAATAAAACCATAAGCAACAAAATTATACCTACAGCGCACTGCGGTAGTCAGTACGACATACCTCCCAGAAAAAAAACATATGAAAATGCAATTTTTATTGCAACGCCATGCCCACTACCCATGCTTTCGTGGC